>RRZU010912474.1_pt1 | contig 24124 bp, 16 predicted proteins | sample 2165561 | NCBI WGS metagenome assembly RRZU01 (sample SAMN10456909, study PRJNA506462) | wastewater metagenome | isolation source: wastewater sludge | place: USA: Moscow, Idaho | reverse complement strand
TGCTTAACTTTGCCGAATTTGCTTTGTGTTGTAATTTCAGTAGTTCCCACGCTATCAAAATATTTTCGCGCAATTCGAGTGGGACTAAATGATCATTGCTACTGCTGCGTTTGGTAAATTGGCGTAGTTGCTTGATAATATTATTGATTCTTTCTATTAGTAACGACATTTTTGTTAATTGTTCGTTCGCTTTGGCGTAGCTCTCTTTTTTAGTATGGGTTTCCTCTTTTCCAAGTAGTTTTTGCACATTAAAAAGATAAATCGATAATGCATTTAGCGGTTGATTAATTTCATGCGCTAGAATCGTCATAGTTTTTCCGACCGTGGCTAATTTTGCAGCTTGAATCAGCTCGTCCTGAGTATCACGCAAATTTTGCTCAATTTCTCTACGTTCGCGGGCGGTCTGGCAAAAAATACGCAAAAACTTGGCAACTCGGGTAATTTCATCGTTACCATCGACTAAAATCGGCGTATCCAAATTGCCTTGGCTCAATAAAGCGACGGATTGGCTAAGTGCGGTAAAACGTTTAATTAAATTGTTACGAATATAAATATTATTAAACAAGTGTAGAAAAATAAGAGCAAATAAAATCGACACGAGAATTAAAATACCGCTGGTAAAGGTCAGACTTTTCAGATTTTCATTTAATTGATTCAAGGTATCATGATTAGCCAACACTTGTTGTTCTACAATATTTCGAACTTGTGTTAACGTCATATCTTTTTCTTTGATGATTTGATTAAATTCATTTTTAGATTGTTGATATTCATTAAAGATAAAGGGTATACCGTCTTTTTCTGATAGCAGATCAAAAAAGGTATTTAATAGTTGATGTAATGTAACTACATTGGGGTATTTTTCTACATAGCCATTATTCAAAATACTTTTGAGATTAATGATCGAATCAGAAAATGAATAGTGTTGGTTTTGATCTGGTGATTCACTATATATTAAGTTTAATAATTCATTCCGAAGTTGACCTTCAATATAAGATAAATTATAAATATGCTGCAGTTCAAGCTGTAATTTATTGAGTTCATCTCGTTTCCGATCTTCATCCTCTATCTTCTGATCAAATATACTAGATTGCTGCCAGTTTATTTCTTGTATCAAGGAAAATAGTTCATTATTAAAATCATCATGCAGCCAGCTGATTTTAGTATTTAGCGCATCTAGATTCTGTTTGTAAAGAATGTTTTTATAAATGTTTCTATCCATTACAAAAAGAATTTTATTTAGCTCGGTAATTTGGTTTAATAATTTTTTTCGACTGTTAATGTCATTAATTTGAATAACAAGATCCTGAATTTTTTCAATTCGATCGGATAATTGTTCATAAAATTGAGCCCGAAGAACATTGCTAGTAAGATTACTAAATTCATTAAAGTCATTAATGAAATAATTAAAGTTATCTTCTAGTTTGAATACGATTTTTTCTTGTGGTAAATAATCGGATAAAATATAGTTCACTTGTCTATTTTGTTGATACCAAGAGAGTAATCCAACCAGTCCGACAAGTATAGTTAGAAACGTGCTAAACCATAATGCACTGCGTAATTTATCTGCAATTTTATTCTTTTTCATTTTATTCATATTTCTCAAGATATTTTATTGCTTCATCATTTTTATTTTGAAAGAACTGGATCCATTCAGATTCTTTTTTAAGCAGAAAATTTTGATCATTTTTCATTTGCTGTAAGAAATTCTGATCGATTTCATTTTCATTGATCGGCATTTGCGTTAATAAATTTCTGATGGTTTGCAGCCGATACCCATGTTTTTGTTCTTTTTTATACAATTCACGCCAAGTGTCTTGTAACTGTTTCAGCCTAAAAGTAATTGCTAAATCGAATAATTTCTCAACTAATAATTTCCGCTGTAATAATAATTGATTATCCAATTTAGCTTGTTGTAACAGCTTTTGCTGCTGAAGAAATAATGGATTGTCTGTGGATAGATTATTGATTGGGAATTTCCCCGTATTGGAATCGGCAATAAAATATTGACCGTCTTCACTTAATAAAAAATTGATAAACTCTTTTGCTAGCATTTTATGCCGACTATTTTGATTAATGGCAATAAAAGTTGCCGAAGCGATTGAATTTGGGAAATATTGAAATCCTAACTCTTTATTTTTTAAAGCAAGATTGGCATAACTATCGATAGTTAATCCGGCATAACCTAAACCGGATTTTACTTTTTCGGCTACGCCGAAACTACGAGAGGAGATAGTTGATAAATTTGCTGCTATTTCTAACATGGTCGCCCAACCTTGTTGCCACCCCTGTTGTTGCAATAGCATTTCCAACATAAGATGGGTTGTTCCGGAACGAGAGGGTGAGCTAATAACAAGCCCACCGCTATATCGCGGATCCAGCAAACTATTCCAATCTGTTGGTATTCCTAACCCTCTGGCTTTTAATAGCGGTTCATTGTATAAGATTCCGAAGCCGGAAAAGGCGACGACTATGCTGTAATGATTGAGAGATTCCGGAACCAGCTTATTATTTTGTTGTAGATCATCAGGCAATTCGGCTAATTTACCGTTCTCTTTCAAACTCTGTAATAAGATGGGGGACGAGCTGAAAATAATGTCAATATCGTTCGGCTGCATTAATAATTTCTCTAATGAGAACGCCGTTCGATTGACGGTTTTAACCTTATTCTCGCCGATACTCTCCTGCCATTTACCGATCAGGTATTGTAATGAATCCACAGAAAGCGTTGTACCAATGGTTAACGTTTCAGCTTTTAGCGGAAATATTAAGCATAATAGAAATCCAATGAAAAATCGGTATATAAACATTTTCTACCTCTTTATATTTAAATGTGATCATAATCACATTTATTAAATTATTTATATCAAGTTAGAAAATAAGGTTTCATATAAATAACTCAAATTTAATCTTAAAAAATAATCAAGCTATTAAAAATTATAATAGTGGTTATTTTTGACTCATATTATTTATAAAATGAGTCAGGTTTGACTCAAAATCAAACTGTTGCAGTTACTTTAACACGGTCTAATATAGCTAAAAATAACATGATTCTTATTTATTATAAACATAATTAGAGGAGCTATATAATGTCAATTTTTTCTATTTTCTCACCGGCTAAACATATTGAAAGATTGCCGGACAAACAGATCGATGCCGAATATAAAAAACTCAGAATGCAAGTTTTTTGGGGTACATTTATCGGCTATGCCACATTCTATTTATTGCGTAAAAATTTCTCTCTTGCTATGCCGTATATGACAGCGGAAACCGGTTTTAGCAAAGCGGAATTAGGAATTGTTCTTACCGGTGTTTCTATTGCATACGGTATCAGTAAATTTGTGATGGGAAATATTTCTGATCGTAGCAACCCGAAATATTTTGCCACTGCTGGACTATTATTGAGTGCTTTGATTAGTTTGATGTTCGGTTTATTGCCGGGGGTGATGTCGAGTATTCCGATTATGTTTGTGCTGAGTTTCCTGAATGGTTGGTTCCAAGGGATGGGTTATCCTCCTTATGCACGGACTATGGTGCACTGGTTTTCTACCAACGAGCGTGGGCAAAAGTGGTCATGGTGGAATGTATCGCATAATTTAGGTGGTGGATTGATTGCACCTCTTGCCGGATTAGGCATCTTCTTATTTGGTACTTGGCACAGTATTTTCTTCTTTCCAGCGATAATTGCTATTTTATTGGCGATTTTAACTTTCTTCCTGATGAAAGATACGCCGCAGTCTTGCGGGCTACCACCAATCGAAGAGTATCGTAATGATTATCCGAAAGAAGCTACATCTGAGGTAATTGAACAAGAACTGACTTCTAAAGAAATTTTGTTCAAATATGTCCTGAATAATCGAGTGCTGTGGTATATCGCAGTTGCCAATATTTTTGTCTATTTTATCCGCTACGGGGTAGTGGATTGGGCGCCGACTTATTTAACCGAAGTAAAAGATTTTTCACATAAAAGCTCCAGAACGGCTTATTTTCTTTATGAGTGGGCAGGCATTCCCGGAATGTTAGTCAGCGGTTACTTGAGTGATAAAGTCTTTAAAGGCCGTCGCGCACCGGCAACAATTTTATTCATGTTCGGCGTATTAATTGCAATTTTTGTTTATTGGAAAAATCCGGCTGGTAATCCGATGGTAGATAATATTGCGTTGGTCGCTATCGGCTTTCTGATTTATGGTCCGGTGATGATGATTGGCTTGCACGCAGCCGATTTAGTACCGAAAAAAGCAACTGGCAGTGCAACGGGTTTGACCGGTTTGTTGGGCTATTTAATCGGGTCGGCTTTTGCCGGTGTTGTGCTAGGTGGTGTAGTGGACCATTTTGGTTGGGACGGCGGTTTCTATGCTTTAATTGCCTCTTGTTTATTGGCAATTATATTACTGTTTATGAGTATGCTTGGTAAGCAAACGTATGCTCATTAATAACCTGAATAATACAAAAATGGAGTAAAAAATGATTTCATTATTAAAGTCCAAACCAGGCATCGCCGTTAGCGAAGAAAATATTCTGGCTGAATATAATCGCTTAAAATGGAGGGCGTTATTCGGTATTTTTATCGGCTATGCCGCTTATTACATCGTACGTAATAATTTTATTTTATCGACGCCTTATCTAATCAGTGAGTACCAATTTACAAAATCGGATATCGGTTTTATGTCCGGTGCTATGTTGATTATTTATGGCTTAAGTAAAGGTTTTATGAGTGTGCTGGCAGATAAAGCCAATCCGAAACATTTTATGATTTTCGGTTTAGTCCTATCTGGTATCGTAAACCTGATGATGGGATTTAGCAGCGCATTTTGGATGTTTTTCATTCTGGTGATGCTGAATGGTCTATTTCAAGGCATGGGCGCAGGGCCGGCTTATGTCATTTTGGCAAACTGGTTCCCGCGCAAGTCCAGAGGCGTGACAACCGCACTTTTTAATATTTCACATAATGTCGGAGGCGGATTAATCGCGCCTATTGCCGGTGGTGCGATGGCTTATTTGGGCAGCGAACATTGGCAAGCAGCTAATTTTACCGTTCCAGTTATCATTGTTTTTATCATCGCCATCATTTTTTATTTCTTTGGGACTGGTAAAACCTATAACGAAGGATTGCCGCAGTTAGTCGATATTTTGAAAAACGAAGATGAAGAATTGGTGGTGAATAAACAAGATACGTCATCCCTCACATCTTGGCAGATCTTCAAAGAGTATATTTTAAAAGATATTAACGTTTGGTTTGTATCGTTTATCGATGTGTTTACTTATATGATTCGTTTTGGCGTATTGACATGGCTACCGATTTATCTGTTGGAAACCAAGGGGTTTACCAAGGGAGAAATGTCGGCGGCATTTGCCATTTTCGAATGGGCGGCGATCCCATCGACTATTTTGGCAGGTTGGGTGACCGATACTTATTTTAAAGGTAAGAGAATGCCTTTAGCGATTATCACCTTAATTGGTGTCGGATTCGCTCTTTTTGCCTATTGGGGTGGGAAAGATCTGCTGACGGTGACTATCGGAGCCGGAATTATCGGTTGTTTAATTTATGTGCCGATGTTTCTATCTTCTCTGCAAACGATTGAGCTGGTTCCTCCTTTTGCGGCCGGTTCGGCAACCGGCTTACGCGGACTGTTGAGCTATGTTCTCGGTAGCTTCTCAGGAACCGCACTTTTTGGGATTTTGGCGCAAAACTTTGGCTGGGATGCCGGATTCTATTTACTGCTATTTGCCGTAGTTGGTTGTATCTTCTGCTGCATTATGACCCATCGCGGTGTTATGCGACTTGAACAGAAGAAAATCGATCGTTTAAATTATAAATAACAAGTAATAAAAAACATCTCAATGTGAGATGTTTTATCTACTATACCAAACTAAAAAACCGCACTTCAGCTCATTCGCTAAAGTGCGGTTTTGTCATTTATCTAACCAGATTAATTACTTATCGCCGAAATAAGCTTTGGTCAGAATTTCTTCCATATCTTCTACCATTGGTAGGCGTGGGTTGGCTGGGGAGCATTGGTCTTCAAATGCCAGCAAGGCGATTTCTCTTCTGCTGTCCATCCACTCTTTTTCATTGATTTTTTGATCTTTGAATGCCATTTGGATGCCGACTTTTTTCGCCAATTCAGAACAGGCTTGGGCAAAAGATTCAACCCCTTCGGCTGCAGTTGATGCTGGCAAGCCTAGCATTTTGGCGATCTCTTGATATTTCACATCGGCTTTATAGTAGTTATATTTCGGCCAAGTTGCGGTTTTTTGCGGACGAGTTCCGTTATAACGGATTACGTGCGGCATTAAAATTGCATTGGTACGGCCGTGTGGAGTGTGGAAACGTCCGCCGATTTTGTGAGCCAGCGAGTGGTTCATTCCCAAGAATGCATTTGCAAATGCCATACCAGCGATAGTTGAGGCGTTGTGCATTTTTTCACGGGCTTCCGGATCGGATGCGCCGTTTTTCACTGAACGCTCAAGGAATTCAAACACTAATTTGATCGCTTGCAGTGCCAAGCCGTCGGTGAAGTCGTTTGCCAAAGTGGAAACATAGGCTTCGGTGGCGTGAGTCAACACGTCCAAGCCGGTGTCTGCGGTCACGTGTGCCGGTACGCTCATGGTGAATGACGGATCGACAATTGCAATAGTCGGCGTTAATGAATAGTCGGCAATCGGATATTTTTTGTCACCTTCAGTGATTACTGCAAATGGCGTTACTTCAGAACCGGTACCTGATGTGGTCGGAATTCCGATGAATTTCGCTTTACGGCCTAATTGCGGGAATTTGAACGCGCGTTTGCGGATATCCATGAATTTTTGTACCAAATCACGGAAATCAACTTCCGGTTGCTCATAGAATAACCACATCACTTTTGCCGCATCCATTGCCGAGCCGCCGCCCAGTGCGATAATGGTATCCGGTTGGTAGTTCCGTAACAATTCAGTACCACGGCGTACGGTTTCAATGCTTGGATCCGGCTCAACATCGGCAAACAGTTGATAAGTCACGTGGTTGCCACGAGTAGTCAATTGATGTGCGATTTTTTCCACAAAGCCTAAATCCACCATAGTGCGGTCGGTAACGATTACCACACGTTCAACCCCTTTCATTGATTGTAAATATTGAATTGAGTCGCGTTCAAAATAGATTTTTGAAGGCACTTTAAACCATTGCATATTATTTCTCCGTCTGCCCACACGTTTGATATTCAGTAAATTAACCGCACTTACATTGTTGCCTACGGAGTTTTTGCCGTAAGAACCACAGCCTAGCGTCAGTGATGGCAGGAAGGAGTTGTAAACATCACCGATACCGCCAAAGGTGGACGGAGAGTTCCAGATAACACGGATCGCTTTAACGCGCTCACCATATTCTTTCGCGATTTTTGCATCTTTGGTATGGATAGCCGCGGAGTGGCCCAAACCGTGAAAATTCACCATTTGTTCCGCCAGTTGGAAACCATGTTCGGTGGAATCGGATTTCAGAATTGCCAAGACCGGAGAAAGTTTTTCGCGAGTTAACGGCTCTTTTTCGCCAACAAGCGCACATTCGGCGGCTAAAATATTGGTTTTTTCCGGTACTTTAAAGCCAGCTTGTTCAGCAATCCAGAAAGCGGATTTACCAACCACATTCGGGTTCAATTTAGCGCCGGCACAGTTGGCACCATTCGCTTTCACGCCGAAAATAAATTCTTCTAACAGTGCTTTTTCTTTTTTGTTAACGAAATAAACGCCGTAAGATTTCATTTCAGCGACAAATTGGTCATAAACTTCTTTATCGATAATTGCAGCTTGTTCACTAGCGCAAATCATTCCGTTATCAAACGATTTTGACATCACGATATCGTGGGTGGCTTGTTTGATATCAGCGGTTTTTTCAACGTAAGCGGGTACGTTTCCAGCACCAACGCCGAGTGCCGGTTTGCCGCAAGAATAGGCTGCTTCAACCATCGCATTACCGCCAGTCGCTAAGATTGTAGCGATTCCAGGGTGTTTCATTAAGGCAGATGTGCCTTCCATTGATGGTTTTTCGATCCATTGGACACAGTTTTTCGGGGCGCCGGCAGCGACTGCCGCTTCATACACCACGCGTGCTGCGTGAGCAGAACATTGTTGTGCCGAAGGATGGAATGCAAACACGATCGGGTTACGGGTTTTTAAAGCAATCAAAGCTTTAAAAATTGCGGTTGAAGTCGGGTTGGTGGTCGGGGTAATTCCGCAAACCACTCCAACTGGATCGGCAATTTCAGTAATTCCGGTTACATCATCATCACTGATTACGCCAACGGTTTTCAAGCGACGCATATTGTTGACCACATATTCGCAAGCGAATAAGTTTTTAGTTGCTTTGTCTTCGAATACGCCGCGACCGGTTTCTTCTACTGCATGCATCGCAAGCACACCGTGTTGATCCAGTGCCGCAACAGAAGCCTTAGCCACGATATAATCGACTTGCTCTTGGTTCAGTTTACGAAATTCCTCCAGCGCAACCAGACCTTTTTCAACCAATTGATTGACTTCAGCCTGAGCCGGACTAACAGCAACATCCGTTGTTGTTTTGTTCATGGTAGTTTCTCCTAAAGTTAATAAAATTAAAAATTTTTCTGAGTGAAATTATATGTGTTTGGAGGGGGGATGTAAGATCAAATTTTAGTTTAAAAGTGATCTGGATCACATTTTCGAGAAACTCGAATTAAATCTTAACAACCCCCTAACAGTTTGTTAAAAGTCCGCAAATTCTAAAATTACATTGTGCTATTCGAGGGCTGATCTTACAATGTGACAATCAATATAATCCCATTTAAGGAGTGTTTATGAAACCGAATAAAGCCGAGCTACAACAAGAAACCCGAGATATTATCACCGATTTATTTAATGACGGCAGCGATCAGACCGCGCTGTACATTATTGAGCACCATGTTTCCCACTATGATTTTGAGAAACTAGAAAAAATCGCAGTAGATGCTTTTAAAGCTGGCTATGAAGTTTCCGAAGCAGAAGAGATGGAAGATGAACGTGGCAACGAGATTTTCTGTTTCGATATTATCAGTGAAATCGAACTAAAAGCCGAATTGATCGACGCGCAACAAAACGAATTGATTCCGCTGATTGAAAAACACGGTGGCGCTTATGACGGCTGGGGAACCTATTTTGAAGACCCGAATGCCGATGATGATGAATACGGCGATGATGGTGAATTTTTTGATGATGAAGATGATGAATACGAGGAGAGCGACGACCGCACTTTGCATCATTAATAATTAAATCAATAAGATATAATTTAAAGCAGCTTGGAATTCTGAGCTGCTTTTTTATTTTCATTAACTTGACTGGCAAAAGAAAAACAGACTTAAACTCAAATAAAATGACTTTACTAAATTTATTTAGTAAATCATTGTTATTATTAATATTAGTTATAGTTAGTACCTTGCTGTTACTTTTTTTATTACCTAAAGTGCGGTTTTTTAAGAATAAGAACAATTATTGAATAAATGTTGTTTGCTTCATTATCTTAAAAATATATTCAATTAAAATTATAAAACAGCAAGGATTCATTATGTTTGAATTTCATTTTAAAAAGTCGTATCTCAGTCTGATCATCGGTGCTGCAATTTTGACAAGTCAGGCACAAGCTGCTGAATTAAACGAGGCTCAAAAAAGATTTATCCCTTTTTTAGCACAACCAAAAGAGGCGATTGGGCTGAGCGATGACATTACCGCGAAATATAACGGTCAGGGAGTTGCCGTTGGGGTGGTCGATTCAGGTTTTTTTAACGGACATGATTTGTTAAAAAAGGACGCAAACCTTATTCCATTACCTTTTAATATGACCATTAAAGGCAAAACCTACAGTTTTGATCCGCGTGAATTGGCGATAGAGGTTGATCAAGATAGCGGAAATTTAAAATATAATAATCACGGTGGACAAGTGACCGGTGTAATTGCGGCTAGCGGGCAAAAATCGACGCTAGATCCACGCTTGGATTATTTTGGTGGTGTTGCCAAAAATGCCACGATTTATCAAGCTAGCTATGAGCCAACGAGTGATCCTTTGCCTGAAGATCCGCAAAACAAAGATAAAAAATTACTGCTCAGTAAAGATCCGTTGTCTCGTATGACTTTTGCCGAGGCGATCAATACATTGGTGGTTCGAGCGCCAACAGTGGCAGTGATCAATCATAGTTGGAATGAAGATCCGGTATCTGATCACGTCACGGATATGGATCGTGAATATAAAGGCAAATTGGATTTATCGAATGTGCTGGTGAAAAGTTTGCATAATGCAACGGATAAAGGCATTTTGCAGGTGTTTTCTGCCGGTAACGAATCTAAAAAACAGCCTGGTATTCTGGCTGCATTGCCACGCTATTTCCCTGAAATGGAAAAACATTATTTATCGGTTATTGCCGTGGACGGCAAGCATAACTTGGAAGAGTATTCCAACCATTGTGGTGTCAGTAAAAATTGGTGTATTGCAACGCCGGGCAGCATGGTGCTGGTGGCGGCAAAAGGTGATCCTAAAGCTGAAAAAGTAGAGTATGCTTTTGATATCGAACAAGGCACCTCTTTTTCCGCACCGTCCGTTACCGCTGCTGCTGCATTACTCAAGCAACGTTTTGACTATATGAGCATTGCGCAGGTGCGTGATGTGATGTTGACCACTGCGACTGATTTGGGCGAGAAAGGGGTAGATGATAAATTTGGCTGGGGAATGTTGAATCTTGGCAAGGCGATCAACGGGCCTGCACAATTACTCGGTGATGAGAGTTATACCTTGAATCGTGATGACAGCTGGGGTAATAGTTTGAGTGCTGGCGGGCGTTTAACTAAACTGGGGACAGGAAAATTAACTTTAGCGGGTGACAGCAACCGTTTAAAAGCGATTCATGTTGCTGACGGTGGTTTGAATTTAGTTGGAGAGACTCGGTTAAGCGAAAGTGCGGTAGTGGAGCGCGGAGAGCTACAACTTAGCAACCGCTTACACGCCAAAAGTGTGCAAATCAAGCCACAGGGTAATCTGAGCGGCAGTGGTATTGTTGATGCGGATACTGAAATTAGCGGAACTTTAACTGCGCAAGGTATGACGTTTCTGAAAAAATTGACCTTGCAGGATAATGCGCAGTTTAATTTAAAAACGGAACAGGGAATTAGCGCGCAAGGTAAAGCGGCGCAAGTGCGGTTAGGCGGGAAAGTCACGGTCGAAAACTTTGATTTTGCCGGAGCAAAAACAGCGCAATTATTAGAATTGAAAGACGGCGCTAGTTATCACGGCAGTTTTGCGGCGCTAATTCAATCACAAGCCTTGTTGAAGCAAGGTTTACGCTACGATTTGCAGTTTACGCCTAGCCAAGTGCGGTTAAGCGTCAATCCGTTAAACTTAACCACTAAAACCGCTAATCGTAACGAAGCCAATGCCGTTAATGCGCTGAACCAATTGCGTGATAGCCGTTTAGCATTAAGTCAAAACAGCTACAGCAAGTGGCTCAATCATACTTTGCAAACTGGCGATTGGCAGGAATTGCAAAGCAATCTCGGCAATAGTATTTATGCTAACAGTATCAGTTATTTATTGGGTCAGGCAGAATCAAATCATCTATCGTTACATAAACATCTATCGAATAGCAAATCTCTAAAACAAGGGGAATGGCAAGTCTGGAGCGAAACAGGACGTGATCACAGTCGTTACCAAGCGAATGAAATCGGTAAACAAGTGAAATATAACGCCAAACAATTCGCTTTAGGTGTGACAAAATCCCTTTCTGAACAAGCGGTTATTATCGCAACATTGGCAAAAAATCGCGTTGATGTTAAGCAAAGCAATGCTTCTGCCGATATTGATGAAACTCGTATTTCCGTCGCGGGGCGTTATTATCCAACGATTGCGAAAGATTGGTTTATCGAAAGTGATTTCTCGTTGGCAAAGATCGATTATAAGCAACAACGCCATTTTAATGCCGTCGCAGCAAGTAGCAGAGGCAAAACAAGGGGTTGGAACAGTAGTTTGGCTTTAAGTGCGGGCTATTTATGGCAACAGAACAATTGGTCGCTCGAGCCGAGTATCGGTTTGCAAATCAATCGGTTGGCATTGAACAGTTTTCATGAGCATGGCAGCGATTTAGCGTTATCTAGCCACAAAATTAGCAAGACCGAAACCAATTTATTGCTAGATTTGAAATTCGACCGCACTTTCAAGGTAGCGGATTGGCAAGTTGTACCTAGTGTGGCGGTTGGTTATGTGCAACATCTGGCTTCTCGACCGGTCACGGTTAACAGCCGTTTAGCCAGCGTGAATATTGAGCAAGCAGCAACGGCGCGACAACAAGGGCATTTGCGGACAGAATTGGCATTGACAATGAAATATCGTGCTTGGCAAGGAAGTTTAAGCTGGCAGGATAGCTACCAACAGGAAAAAGGAAATAAAGTTTCGCTGAATATCGGCTACCGTTTTTAGTTTGGATATTGTATAAACCGCACTTTGCCGAATGTGCTGAAGTGCGGTATCTATCAAAAAATAATGCCGAAAAGTTTCGGCATTATGGCTGTAACACTATGATTTTATGTCCTATTTCACATACATAAAGAAATCACGCACCCCAACCAAAATATTATTTATCGCAACGGCGGCTAAAATCAATCCCATAACCCGACTGATAATCGCGGCGCCGGTTGTGCCGATAATCCGTTGAATACGGTTAGCGGCGATAAACAGTAAATAGGTAATCAATAAAATCACCAACATGATGACCGTGGTCATCATTTGTTCGCCGAAATTAAAACGGTGATTGTCAGTCAGCAGCACAATCGCCATCATTGCGCCGGGAGAAGCAATTGACGGCACGGCTAACGGGTAAACCGCAATTTCGTTTAAGTTTGACGGCAACCGCATCTCTTCGCTCGGTTTACCTTCACCAAAGATCATAGTCAATGCAAACAATAGTAAAACCAAACCACCTGCCGTTTGGAATGCCGTTAGCGGAATTTGCATCGCTTCTAACAATAGCTGCCCGGCCATTAAGAAAAAAAGTAAAATTCCGGCGGAAATTAACGTTGCATTACGCGCAATACGATGGCGAGCCTCTAATGGTAAACCGATAGTTTTGGCGAGATAAACAGGGACTGAGCCAATTGGGTCGATAACGGCCCAGAGTACTACGAATTGTACAATGAGGGAGTCGAACATTATTCATCCTGAACATTAAGAAATTATGTTATCATTGTGCAATAATCTATTAACAAAATAAATAAAAAATGATTTTTTTTAACGATTTGACATTAAAACGCGGCGTGACGGTTTTATTGGAGCACGCCAATGCCAGTATTAATCCGGGACAGAAAGTTGGACTGGTTGGGAAAAACGGTTGTGGTAAATCCTCACTGCTTTCTCTGTTGAAAGGGGAGATGAGCAGCGAAGGCGGCGAAGTAAAATATCCTGCTGCGTGGTCGTTGGCGTGGGTGAACCAAGAGACCCCGGCATTGGACGTTAGCGCACTGAATTATGTTATCCAAGGTGATCGCGAGTATATTCAACTGATGGCAGAGCTTGAGCAAGCCAATATACAGAATGACGGCAATCAAATCGCATTGCTGCACGCTAAACTGGATACTATCGGCGCTTGGACGATTCAGTCCAGAGCAGCAACGTTGTTACATGGCTTGGGCTTTGAAAACGAACAGCTGCAAAGTGCGGTCAAATCTTTTTCTGGCGGTTGGCGGATGCGGTTGAATTTGGCGCAAGCCTTGATTTGCCGCTCCGATTTATTACTACTGGACGAACCGACCAACCACTTGGATTTAGATGCAGTAATTTGGTTGGAACGTTGGTTAAGCCGTTATCCCGGCACGTTGATTTTGATTTCCCACGACCGGGATTTTCTCGATCCGGTTGTCAGCAAAATTATCCATATCGAACAACAGCAATTGAATGAATACAGCGGCGATTATTCCTCGTTTGAAATTCAGCGCGCCACCAAATTGGCGCAGCAAAATGCACTCTATCGTCAGCAGCAACAAAAAGTGGAACATTTACAAAGTTATATTGATCGTTTCCGTGCCAAAGCCAGCAAAGCCAAACAGGCACAAAGCCGGATTCGGGCGTTGGAGCGGATGGAGCTGATTGCGCCCGCCTATATCGACAATCCGTTTAAATTTGAATTCCGTGCGCCGCTCTCTTTGCCCAATCCGATTGTCAGCATGGAAAAAGTCAGTGCCGGTTACGCCGATAAAACCGTGTTGCAATCGGTTAAACTAAATTTGGTACCCGGCTCGCGAATCGGTTTGCTTGGACGCAATGGAGCTGGAAAATCCACTTTAATCAAGCTATTAGCAGAAGAAATTGCTCCGCAAAACGGTGTTGTCCAATTGGCAAAAGGGGTGCAACTCGGCTATTTTGCGCAGCACCAGCTGGATACCCTACGTGCCGATGAAACCGCACTTTGGCATTTGGCACGTTTGGCGCCTCAGCAAACCGAACAGCAATTGCGCGATTATCTCGGTGGTTTCGCTTTTCATGGTGATAAAGTGAAACAGGCGGTCAGCAGTTTTTCCGGCGGTGAAAAAGCTCGCTTGGTACTGGCTTTGATTGTTTGGCAGCGTCCGAATTTACTGTTGTTGGACGAACCGACTAACCATTTGGATCTGGATATGCGTCAGGCGCTCACTGAGGCGTTGGTGGATTATCAAGGTTCATTGGTGGTGGTATCCCATGATCGGCACTTATTACGCAATACCGTCAATGATTTCTATTTGGTGCACGATCATAAAGTCGAAGATTTTGACGGTGATCTGGAAGATTATCAAAAATGGTTGAACGATAGCGCTAACCAAGCGAATACCAAGCAAATCGATAATAAAAACGAAGCTGTCGAAAGTGCGGTGCAACCGGAAAACAGCTTAAACCGCAAAGAACAAAAACGACTGGAAGCCGAGTTACGTCAACAAACCGCACCATTGCGCAAAAAAATTCAGCAATTAGAAATCCAGCTCGATAAATGGACGCAGCAAACGGCTGAAATTGAAAGCCAATTGGCGGACACCGCACTTTACAGTGAGGAAAATAAAGCCCGTTTAACCGCCTTGTTAAGCGAGCAAACCAATGCTAAAAAACAGCAGGAACAAGTTGAATTTGACTGGTTAGACGCGCAACAACAACTGGAAGAGATGCTTGCTCAATAGTTTATTAGCTGCTTTTATTTTCTATTGTCGCAATAATCGAAGTTGAGGTAGGGATAGGTCGATAGAGTGCCGCGCAAAGGGTACCTCGTCGGCTCATCACCATTTTGCCTGCCTCGAGAAAACCGCACTTGAGATAAAGTTGATAAGCCAGTTGGTTAGCCGGATTGACCGCTAATACGATTTCATTACAGCTTGGTGCTAACTGGTAAATAAACTTTTCCAGCAATCCGGGCAACATAGTTGCTTTGGCAATACCCTGCCCCTGATAGAGCGGGTTGATCGAAAAAGAGCGTAATAAAATGGATTGAGGATTATTGGTATATTCTAATTTATCTTCACCACGATCCAAGATAAAAAAGCCGACGGCACGTAAATTTTTCAAAATGGAAATCGCCGTCATGCTGCTTTCCAATAATGGAGTGTTGCCATTGAACCATTGCATCGGATCCGGCGCATATAAAGCTTGCTCCGGTGGCAACTGATAATGCACCAGATCTTCAAAATGTGAAAAATTGTATTTTGCAATACTAATCATAGTTAATCCATTAATCTATAAGAAATATTCTAACTATATGAAAACAAAGGGAGTTAAGAATGTTTGCGTATTTAGCCATAAAGTGAGGCAAGCTGCAACTAAAAGATTAAAAAACAATCAAATATTTTTAGTCTTGTTCAGGATTCAATAAATGAGTAAAGCTATCGGAGGTAAAACCACGGCTCAACATAAATCGCCACGCCTTTTGCTTCAAGGACGGAGTCCAATCCTGCCGATCAAACTTCGCATATTTTTTGTTAAACAGATTTTCAGCGACAGCAAACCAATCTATCTCGCAATGTTGTAATTGCTGGCTAATCAAACTATTTTCAATGCCTTTTTGTTGTAATTCTTGTCTGATTCTTGTCGGGCCATACCCCTTGCGGCTGCGTGCCGAGAGATAGTTTTCACAAAAACGCTGATCGCTTTGCCAATTTTTTTGCTGGCAATGTGTCAGTACCTGCTCAATATCTTCTGCCGAAAAGTCTTTATCCGCCATTTTTTGTTGGATTTCATAGGCGCTATAATCCCGTCGCGCTAGTAAATTTAACAGATAAGCTAAAGCAATTTTATTCATCTTGATTTGTAGGGGGTAATTTGAATGTAAATACCATGAACAATTATCTTCGATGGATTCAACGTGAATAAATTTAAAAACAAGTGCGGTTTTATTTTATAACCGCACTTGTATGTTAATACTGGGGTGTGTCCCTAATTTGGAACGCTGATAGTTTAATGGGCTAAAAATGCCAAAATTTCGCAAAACGGCGTTAAATTGTTTGCCAATATCCCAATATTGTCTGCACAATTTGCCTTGTTTTGCTGGCAATTTTGTCTATTTTTAACCACATTATCCAAATAGGGACACACCCTGGTTGGAAAGATTTCAATTAATAGATTTCTTTCCAACTAACGGATGACAGAATTTACTCTGCTGGCTCGAAATCATCTTCGGCAGCGTCAATATCTGCGATTAATGCTTGCTCAGGGTGTGCTAACAGCTCGGTGCGTAATTTGGTTTCTAATTCCAATGTTGCTTCCGGATGTTCAACTAACCATTTCATCGCATTGGCACGACCCTGCCCGATTTTTTGACCATTGTAGGCATACCAAGCACCGGATTTTTCCACTAACTTATGTTTCACGCCTAGCTCGATTAATTCTCCGTTTTTAGAAATGCCTTCACCGTACATAATTTGGAATTCCGCTTGACGGAATGGTGCGGCGACCTTGTTTTTGACGACTTTAACCCGAGTTTCGCTGCCGACGATCTCTTCCCCGTCTTTTACTGCACCAATGCGGCGAATGTCTAAACGCACAGATGAATAGAATTTCAAGGCGTTACCGCCGGTGGTGGTTTCGGGGTTGCCGAACATCACGCCAATTTTCATTCGGATTTGGTTAATAAAGACCACTAAGCAGTTGGCAGTTTTGATATGACCTGTCAATTTACGCAACGCTTGCGACATTAAACGGGCTTGTAAACCCATATGAGAATCACCCATATCGCCTTCGATTTCCGCTTTCGGTGTTAAGGCGGCAACGGAGTCAACGATGATTACTTCAACCGCACCGGAGCGAACTAACGCATCACAGATTTCCAACGCTTGCTCGCCGTTATCCGGTTGCGAAACCAGTAGTTCTTTGACATCCACACCTAATTTACTGGCGTAAATCGGGTCAAGGGCATGTTCCGCATCAATAAAGGCGCAGGTTTTACCCGCTTTTTGCGCTTGTGCAATAACAGAAAGAGTTAATGTGGTTTTACCGGACGATTCCGGCCCGAAAATTTCCACGATCCGCCCCATTGGCAAGCCGCCGATGCCCAGTGCGACATCAAGCCCCAGTGAGCCGGTGGAAATGGAATCGATATCCAGTGTCTGAGTATCGCCCAATTTCATGATGGAACCTTTACCGAATTGTTTTTCAATTTGTCCTAATGCGGCTGCCAGTGCTTTTTGTTTATTCTCGTCCATTTTAAACCTCAATCAAAAGAGTGGTATCTCTAAAAGAATTGTTGGATATTATACTGTATGGTTATACAGTATCAAGTAGAATTTTGATCTTTTTTAATGGAATGTGCGTTTAATTCCAAAATTATGTGCAGCTTGATTTTAAAACAGCACTTTTTAATTTTAAAATCGCACTTTACAGCGGTTTTCAACGGAAGCGATTGATCATCGCAGGGCTATTCAGTATTATTTTTCTCTTTGTTCATCAAGATCCAATAAAATCCAGATACTTGGATAAAAGGTAACCTAATGCAACAGTCATTCGACAGCAGTGTTTCCCCCTCTAATGCTACCGATCATAATGCTTTCGAGCACACCCCGATGATGCAGCAATATTTGCGGCTGAAAGCGGAAAATCCCGATATTTTACTGTTTTATCGGATGGGAGATTTTTATGAGCTGTTTTATGACGATGCCAAACGAGCCGCGCAGTTGTTGGATATTTCCCTGACTAAACGCGGCAGTTCCGCCGGACAGCCGATTCCGATGGCAGGCGTGCCGTATCATGCGGTAGAAGGTTATTTAGCAAAATTGGTACGTTTAGGCGAATCGGTAGCGATTTGCGAACAAATTGGCGATCCGGCGACCAGCAAAGGGCCGGTTGAACGGCAGGTGGTACGAATTGTGACACCGGGAACCGTAAGTGATGAAGCGTTGTTGCCGGAGCGGCAGGATAACCTGATTGCCGCGGTTTATCAGTGCAAAGAGCGGTTTGCATTGGCGACGCTGGATATGACTTCGGGGCGATTTCAAATCAGCGAACATTCGGATAAACAGAGCTTGCAGGCAGAATTGCAACGTAGCACGATTGCCGAATTGCTGTATGACGAAGAGTTTGCCGAAAGGGCAATGTTGGATCACTATCCGAGTCTGCGTCGCCGTCCGATTTGGGAGTTTGAACTGAATACCGCACTTCAACTGTTGAATCGTCAATTCGGCACTAAAAATTTAAACGCGTTCGGGGTAGAAAAAGCGACTTTAGGGCTGTGTGCCGCCGGTTGTTTGTTGCAATATACCAAAGAAACCCAACGCACCGCACTTCCGCATATCAATTCCATCAGTTTGGTGCAAAACAGCGATTTTATTGTGCTGGACGCTGCAACTCGACGCAATCTGGAACTGACCCAGAATCTGGCGGGCGGTAGCGAATACACTCTAGCTTGGGTGCTGGATCATTGCGTTACACCGATGGGCAGTCGGTTGTTGAAACGTTGGATTCACCAGCCGATTTGTGATCGGGTGCAGATCCAAAAACGGCAAACAGCAATTGAAGAGATTTTACAGTACGATCTGATTGCCGAATTGCAACCGCTATTGCGACAAGTAGGCGATATGGAACGGATCTTGGCACGGGTGGCGCTACGTTCCGCTCGCCCGCGTGATCTGACCCGTTTACGCTTAGCGTTAGAGCAGATTCCACTACTAAAACAGAGATTAATTGCAAGCAATTCGGCACAATTGACCGCACTTTCTCACTTAATCGATGATTTTTGCGGATTATGTGAGTTATTACAAAATGCGCTGGTGGAAACGCCACCGTTACTGATTCGTGACGGGGGCGTGATTGCGCAAGGCTATCATGCCGAATTGGACGAATGGCGTGAATTATCCGCCGGTGCAACTCGCTTTTTAGAAGAGTTGGAACAGCGGGAGCGGCAAGCAACTGGAATTGATACCTTGAAAATCGGCTTCAATGCGGTGCACGGTTATTATATTCAAATCAGCCGCGGACAGTCAGAGCGCGCACCGATTCACTATGTACGCCGTCAAACCTTAAAAAATGCCGAACGCTATATTATCCCCGAGCTCAAAACCTATGAAGACAAAGTGCTGAAAGCCAAAGGGGCTGCGTTGGCGTTGGAAAAGCAACTGTACGAAGAGCTGTTTGATCGCTTGCTACCGCACTTAGGTGAGTTGCAACTGGCGGCATTAACATTGGCGCAATTAGATGTCTTTAGCAATCTGGCTGAGCGGGCGCAAACCCTGAATTATACCCGTCCGCAATTTTGCGACCAAATCGGAATCGAGATTCAGAATGGGCGGCATCCGGTAGTGGAACAGGTGATGAGCGATCCGTTTATCGCTAATCCGCTTAACTTGAATCAAAATCGGCATCTATTAATCGTTACCGGGCCGAATATGGGCGGAAAAAGTACCTATATGCGGCAAACGGCGTTGATTGTGTTAATGGCGTATATCGGCAGTTTTGTACCGGCGGAAAGTGCGGTGATCGGCCCGATTGATCGTATTTTTACCCGTATCGGCGCATCAGATGATCTGGCTTCGGGACGCTCGACCTTTATGGTTGAGATGACCGAAATGGCGAATATTTTGCATCAAGCCGGCGAAAAAAGTCTGGTGCTGATTGATGAAGTCGGGCGTGGAACGTCCACTTATGACGGCTTGGCGCTGGCTTGGGCGTGTGCCGAATGGCTAGCAAAAAAATTGCGTTCATTAACTCTGTTTGCAACTCACTATTTTGAACTGACGGTGCTTCCGCAACAGTTCGAGGGCGTATTCAATGTGCATTTGGATGCGCTGGAACATAACGACACCATCGCGTTTATGCATGCAGTGCAAGATGGCGCGGCGAGTAAAAGCTACGGTCTGGCGGTAGCGGCACTTGCCGGTGTGCCGAAAACGGTATTGAAATTGGCAAAACAGAAACTCAGCCATTTAGAACGTTTATCTCAACATTCCGCAGATTCAGGTGATCAAAAGCTACAACAGCTACGCACATTAAACCAAGCGCAAGCGGAGCTGCCGTTAGTGGAAGAAGATGAAGGCAAAAGTGCAGTTTGGCAAATGCTACAACAACTGGATCCGGATGATTTAACGCCGAAACAGGCATTGACCTATCTTTATCAGTTGAAAACCTTAATTAATTAGGAGCTGTTGATGTTAACAATTGGTGTTTTTGAAACCCAACTTGCAGACAATATATTGACACATGCAAAAGCCAGTGATACCGCTGGTAAGCATATTCAATCCGGTAAGCAGGCTGAGTAGCAGCCACTGCGAGCTGATAAATAGCGGGCTGGCAGATAAACCGAGTAATAGCGATATTAAAATCGAAAGTCCACGAATAATATTAATTAATTGCCAGCAGCTCATTTTTTACCTAATGGATAGTTTACTTTTAATCAAAATTGGTCACCCAGTATAACGTAAGATGATATTTAAATAATATATTTGATCTTGGTTATTTTTAAAAATAGTGATGAATGTGGCATTTTTGCGCCAAAATCGGTATTCATAATCAGCGAAAAGGACAATCTTTGCAATATTTGCCCTTTTTCTTATATTTTTTACAGCACTTCTCTTTATCTTTCTTCTTGTTGCTCATACTTTAAACCGGTGCTGCTACTTTGTCCGACAAAGACGGTGCTTCGCCGCCGAAAGCCTCCAACAACCGCTCGCTGAGTTGCGCCAAAATGCCGGTCATCAAAATAAAATCGGCATCAAAACGCTGAGCGTAATCTTCTTTCAAAATATCGTCATTCTGCTCACGGATCGTATCGGCAAATTTCAGCCGCTTTAAGCTGCAATCCTGTGCAAAAACAAAACTCAAATGCTCTTCCCATTCTAACGCCAATTTGGTGATCTGCTTACCGGCGCTGAAGTGGTTCTGCATCTCATCACTATCCAAAGCCTGCTGTTTACAGCGGATTACCGCTTCATCGGTGGTGGACGTTAATTCTGCTTCTTCAAGTGCGGTCAACCATGGTGGCAGAGTATCATTGGCGATCCAATCGGTCATCACCGCCGCAGGATCATTGGCAAAGGCTAATGGTATGACGGGCAAAGAACCGAGGGATTTACGCAATAATGCCAAGCCGTCTTCCGCCCGTTTAGCGGAGGCGGCGTTGATATAAATCAGATCATTTGCGGAATCAATCCAAAGTGCGGTTTGCTGTTTCTTGCTAAAAGCACGCGGTAGCAGCTCGTTGACTACATCATCTTTTAGGGTTTGTTTTTCGACTTTACTCAGTTTGCGTTGCTCTTTTTCTTCAACGGATTCAATACGTTGATCTAACTCTTGTTTCACAACATGCGCCGGTAGGATTTTTTCCTCTTTTTGTGCCAGCAACAGAATCTGCCCGTTGACATTGAAATAGAGCAAATCGCTGCCTCTCAGCGGTTTTGCCCAACCGAATTTGCTTTGGTCATGGCTGCCGCACGGATAAAACGCCAGATTCGGCAAACTGGCATCTAAAACTTGCGTTGTCCATTCCAATTTTTTACTCAAGCGGTAAACCATAATATTTTTAAACCAATGCATAATTTCTTTTCCTGCTTTTTCTGAATAAATCAATGTTAGAATGGCGCTTATTGTAGCTGAATTTTTAAGGAAAACACGATGAAACAAAAATTAATTGCGTTTATCGGCGCCGGTAATATGAGCCGTGCAATTATTTTGGGACTGCTCAACAGCAGCTATCCGGCAGATAAAATCATCGCCGCCAATCCAAGCAATGCCAAGTTGGAGCCGTTAGCACAACTGGGTGTGAAAACGACAAACGATAACCGATTTGCTGCCGAAGCCGCAGACGTGGTGGTGTTGGCGGTGAAACCGCAATTAATGGCGACTGCCTGTGCCGATCTTTTCGATCTGGATTTTAGCGATAAATTAGTGATTTCGATTGCGGCAGGCATCTCGGTTCAGCGTTTGCATCAATTGCTACCGAGTGCGGTTGCGGTGATTCGGGTGATGCCGAATACCCCATCTTTGCTGTCGATAGGTATGGCGGGGCTGTTCGCCAACCAAAAGTGCGGTTTGGAACAGCGCACTTTTGCCGCAGAATTAATGCAGTCGGTCGGCGAAATTTGTTGGGTTGAGCAAGAGAGCGATATTAATACCGTGATCGCCGCTTCAGGCAGTAGTCCTGCCTATTTTTTCCTATTTTTGGAGGCGATGCAGCAACAGATTATTGCCATGGGATTAGACAAAATCACCGCTCGTACTCTGATTCAACAAGCGATGTTGGGCGCGGCGAAAATGGTGATTGAAAATCCGCAAACCGAATTGGCGACTTTGCGTGAACAAGTCACCTCAAAAGGTGGTACGACTGCTGCGGCATTGCAGGTTTTTCAACAACAACATCTAGATGAGATTATCGCCGAAGCGATGCAGGCGGTAGTGGCTCGTGCGCAAGAAATGGAAAGTTTATTCTGATGATCAAAGTATCCCCTTTTGTCTGGCTGATCTGTAGTTTTATCGGCTATTTCGCCGCATATGGCATCTTTTTACCCTATTTACCGGTGTGGTTGAAGGCTTATCACTATTCCGACGAAACCATCGGTATCGTAGTGGCATTTTCCTTTTTATTCCGTTTTATCGGCAGTATGTTGTTTTCGCAATGGGTAAAACTGCCGTCGGCACTGGTATCGATGTTGCGTTTAATCGCTTGGCTGAGTTTGGGCTTGGTGTTGGCAATGGTGACTACAACGGAAATCGCTTGGTTGTTAATTGCCTTGATTTGGCTGTTCAATGCGGTTTTCGGCGCGGGTATTCCGCTGACTGATTCATTAGCGAGCAACTGGCAACGGCAGGTGAAACTGGATTACGGCAAAGCTCGTTTGACCGGTTCTCTGGCATTTATCGGTGCGAATCTGTTAGGCGGTTATATCTTGGGAATCTTTGGCGATCAAAGCATGATGTGGCTGTTGACCGCACTTTTTATTGGCTACGGCACAATTCAAATGCTGTCGCCGGATCCTTATCCGCAAGATCCTCTCGTACAAAATTTGGAAACCGCAACACAGGCCGAAACACAGATTGAAAGAATGCAAAATGCGGTCAGTTATAAAACGATTCTAGCGGATAAAAAAGTGGTGGCGTTGTTGGCAGCACTGGCGCTGATTCAAGGGGCTCACGCTGCTTATTATGCTTACGGGGTGTTGTATTGGGCGGATTTGGGCATCGGCGTGGAGTTAAGCGGTTGGTTGTGGGGTACTAGCGTGGCAGCGGAGGTGTTGGTTTTTTTCTTTGCCGGCCGTTTATTTAAAAATTGTTCGCTCTATAGTCTGTTGATGTTCACGACTTGTGTTGCTGTGTTCCGTTGGATTGGCATGGGGCTTGCCACTCATTTTATTGAATTTTTGCTGCTGCAAACCTTACATGGAATCACTTTTGCGTTGTGTCATTTTGCTACTATTCGTTATATCGCCGGTTGCCCGCCAAGTTATATTGCAAAGTTGCAGGCGCTATATAACGGTGTGTGCAGTTGTTTAAGCGTGGCATTATTCATGCTGTTGGCAGGCGCTGTTTACCGCCACGACCCGACATGGGCGTTTTATTTGATGTCAATTTTACTGCTCCCAACATTTTGGTTACTGCGGCAAGTTAGAGAATTAAAACCAGTTGTTTAGGTTTTATGTTTTTTCTCGATTATTTGAGTTAAATATATCGTGTTTC
>RRZU010930519.1_pt1 | contig 24138 bp, 19 predicted proteins | sample 2165561 | NCBI WGS metagenome assembly RRZU01 (sample SAMN10456909, study PRJNA506462) | wastewater metagenome | isolation source: wastewater sludge | place: USA: Moscow, Idaho | reverse complement strand
TATCCAATGGTTTAAAATTAATGTAAACCTGCGCCCCGACAAACATACAAAAATACGTCCAGGTACGCTCAAACACATGCGACAATGGTAAAAAGGCAATGGACACATCCTTATCGCTCGTACTTGTTAGTCGAATTTTGTGAATACGCATAGCTTCCTGAAAACCCGAATGGGGCATCATAACCCCTTTAGGATTTCCGGTTGTTCCGGACGTATACATAATACAGGCTAAATCATCCTCATTGAGATCGTTAAGGCGGTTTTGCACTTCAAAATGCCGACTCGATTTATGTCCAATTTCTTCAAAATCGGTATAATACATCGATTTACCATCTGGTTTTAATACCACATCCTTATCAAATACTATGATTTTTTCGAGAACATCCGATTTTTCAGCAACCTCAATAGCTACATCGTATTGCAACTGCTCACCAACAAACAACACTTTTATTCCTGCATCCTTAGTAATAAAGTCAACCTGACTAACCGACGAGGTAGCATATATTGGCACCATTATAGCACGGTTACGATACAACGCAAAATCAACAATCAGGTTTTCGGTCATATTCTGCGAAAACTGCCCTACACATTCCTGTTCAACAACACCTATTTCGAATAATGCTTTCGATACCAATTCTACTTTCTGAGCAAATTCAATCCAACTGGTGGATTCCCATTTTTCGTCTGTTTTTTTTCTGAAATAAAACAATGGCTTTTCGCCGTATTTTTTTACTTGTTCTCTTAAAATCTGAGAAAAATGCAGTTGTTCCATTTTGATAGTTTTAAGTAATAAAATTGTACTTTAAGTATAACAAAGATAAATGTTTTTTTTTGCAGAATACACACATCTACTATAAATGTGCATTTTATTGCCAAGAAAACCTTTGAGTCAGCAAAAAAAATCTGTAATTATTTTAAACAATTTGCCGAAAGATTGTTATAAATAAAGCCCAAATTGCTATTCTGATTAAATAAAGTAGTAATTTTGCATTTCAAAATCAAAAATCATTAAAAATGAGTGTTGTTGACAGCTTAAAAAATGCCAAAAAAACGGCCTTTTCATTTGAATTATTACCCCCACTTAAAGGGAATGGGATGGACAACGTAAACAGAACCATCGACACATTATTTGAATTCGACCCAAAGTACATTAATATTACCACACACCGTAGCGAAATGGTGTTCAGAGAAACCGGCAACGGACTTTTTGAGCGGGTTTCTGAACGTCATCGTCCGGGTACAGTTGCCATCGCAGCTGCTATCCAGCATAAATATAAAATCCCTGTAGTTCCTCACATTATATGCAGCGGATTTACAAAAGAAGAAACCGAATATGCACTGATTGATTTACAATACCTTGGCATAACCGATTTATTACTGTTACGTGGCGACAAAGCAAAACACGATAAAGCATTTATACCAACAGGTCACGCCTACGCAACCGAATTACAAGTCCAGGTGAATAAATTCAACGAAGGATTCTTTCTGGACGGCTCACAAATGAAATCGGATCTACCGAAATTCAGATACGGTATGGCTTGCTACCCTGAGAAGCACGAAGAATCGCCAAATATGGATACAGACATAATGTATGCAAAACAAAAAGTGGATGCAGGCGCTGAATATCTGGTTACTCAAATGTTTTTCGACAACGAAAAATATTACAGCTTCGTGAATAAATGTCGTGAAGCAGGCATAACTGTGCCAATTATTCCGGGATTAAAACCCCTTACTTTTATGAATCAACTTACAGTTTTGCCAAAAATTTTCAAAGTGGATTTGCCCGAAGAATTTGCATCTGAACTTCGCAAATGCAAAACCGATGCTGAGGCTACCGAGGCAGGCATCGAATGGTGTACTATGCAAGCAAAAGACCTGATTAAAAACAACATTCCAAGCTTACACTTTTATAGTCTTATGGCTACTCAAAGTGTAAAGAGGGTGGCTCAGGCAATTTATTAATTTTTCAATTTTAACACCACATGGGCTTTTTATTATCATTTATACTGTTAATTGTATTTATTTTACTTTTCGTTGTATTGGCCGTTTTTGGCTTTATACGTTCATTATTCAGTTTTGGCCGTCAACGAAAACAAAATACCGACAACTACGACTCTGACAGAGATAACCGCCGTAAAAAATCCAAAGTTTTTGACGATAGCGAAGGCGAATACACCGATTACGAGGAAATTAAATAATCAGCAACCTGTAAGATTATACATTTTTAGAACAAGAATTTGAGAATTAAGTAAATATTAATAAACAAAATTACTACATTTGCTCTTTATAACTGGTAACCGGATAAACCGGTTACTTTTTTTTAAACCGAACTTCAAATGTAGATAAAGAATGAAAACAAAAAACTTTTTACTAATGACAGCCATAAGTATAGGCAGTACGGTATTTGCAGCAAATCCATTGCTCGAAAAGTACAGTACACCATATGAAACCATTCCTTTTGATAAGATAAAAACCGAGCATTATATGCCAGCGTTTGAAGCGGCCATGAAGGAACATAACAATGAAATTGACGCAATTGTAAACAACCCACAGGCACCTACATTTGAAAACACAATTGTAGCCCTGGAAAAATGTGGTACATTGCTCAACAAGGTTAGCTCGCCTTTTTTCAACCTTCTGAGTGCCGAAACAAACGATGATATGCAGGAAATAGCGCAAAAAATTTCGCCAATGCTATCGGAGCACAACAATAGCATAAAGCTTAACGATAAATTGTTTCAGCGAATAAAAACTGTTTACGACAACAAAGCGGCTTTAAAACTCACTACTGAACAACAAATGTTGCTCAAAAACACTTACGATGGCTTTGCCGATAACGGAGCTAATCTGAGTGACAAAGACAAGGAAATTTACAAACAAATTTCAAAGGACTTGAGCATGCTAACACTGCAGTTCGGCCAGAATGCTTTAAAGGAAACCAATAAATGGAATTTATTAATTACTGATAAATCACTACTTGCCGGCTTACCCGCCGATGTAATTGAAATGCTGGCTATCAATGCAAAAAAAGCCGGCAAAGAAGGCTGGATGCTCGACCTGAAAACCACGACCTATGTTCCTGTAATGAAATATGCTGAGAATCGAGATTTGCGTCGTGAACTCTACATGGCATACAGTACACGAAACATGACCGGAGGTGAATTTGACAACAAGGAAACAATACGCAAAATTGCCAACTTACGCTTGCAAATGGCTCGTCTACTAGGCCACAAAACATATGCTGACTATGCTTTGGTACATCGTATGGCCGAAAACAAAGAAAATGTCAACAAATTACTCGACCAGCTTTTGGTGGCATATAAACCTGCTGCGGAAAAAGAATATGCCGAATTACAGGGATTTGCAAATAAAAACGGGGCCTATTTCACGGTTCAATCTTGGGATTGGTCATATTATTCAGAAAAACTGAAAAAAGAACGTTTCGACATATCCGACGAAGTACTAAAACCTTATTTTGAACTGGAAAATGTAAAAAAAGGCGTATTCGGATTAGCAACAAAACTATACGGCATCAAATTTATAAAGAATAAAAACATACCGGTATACAACCCTGAAGTAGAAGCCTATGAAGTAGTGGACGAAAAAGGGAAATTTCTATCCGTACTGTACACCGACTTTCACCCACGTGAAGGTAAAAGAGCAGGCGCATGGATGAGTGAATTCAAAGGACAATGGATGGATGGAAAAAAAGATAATCGTCCACACATTACGATTGTAATGAATTTCACCCGCCCAACTGAAACAAAGCCAGCATTACTTACATTTGATGAATATACCACTTTCTTACACGAATTTGGGCATGCGCTACATGGTATGTTAACAAAATGTACATACGAATCGATTTCGGGTACCAATGTTTACCGCGATTTTGTAGAACTACCTTCGCAAATCATGGAAAACTGGGGCCCTGAAAAAGCATTCCTTGATGGCTTTGCAGTGCATTACCAAACAGGAGAGAAAATCCCGGCTGCATTAATTCAAAAAATTAAAGATGCTGAGAATTTCAACATTGCCAATTTCTGTTTGCGTCAGTTAAGTTTTGGATTTGTGGATATGGCATGGCATTCAATTGAAGTACCATACAGCAATGACGTTATTAAAATGGAAAAAGAGGCAATGGCAAAAACGCAGATTCTACCGGTAATTAACGAAACAGCCATGACACCTACATTCAGTCATATTTTTGCAGGTGGATATGCGGCAGGATATTACAGCTACAAATGGGCCGAAGTATTGGATGCTGATGCTTATTCTGTATTTGCTAAAAATGGTATTTTTGATAAAAAAACAGCTACTTCATTCCGTCAGAACATATTGATGAGAGGAGGTTCAGAGCATCCTATGACGCTCTATAAACGATTCAGGGGTCAGGAGCCAACAATTGATGCATTACTGATTCGGAATGGTATAAAATAGCGGTTAAAATAAAAATCCCGAAAACATAAAGTTTTCGGGATTTTTATCTATAAAAGTCAGATGATTAGTTTCCGATTTCTGATAAGAACTTAATGCGTACCAGGCGAACTTCTATCTCACTGAAATCGTCTTCGCCCAATTCCTGCAAGGCAGGCGCAATAGCGTCAGTTTCAGCCGAGTTGAAATATTCAAATATCTCCTCCACATGATCAGGCTCCATCACCTCATCCAGGAAGTAATCAATATTAATTTTGGTACCGGAATATACAATTGCCTCAATTTCATCCAGAAGATCCGTAATTTCGAGTCCTTTGGCCATCGCAATATCATCCAATGCTATTTTACGGTCAATCGATTGAATAATTGAAACCTTCAATTTTGATTTATTGGCTACCGTACGTACGCGTAAATCTTCCGGACGAACAATCTCGTTCTCTTTAACGTGCTCACGTATCAATTTTAAGAAATCCTCGCCATAGCGTTTTGCCTTACCGGCTCCCACACCCGGAATATTCTGCAACTCATCCATTGTAATCGGATAAGTAGTAGCCATAGCTTCCAGCGATGGATCCTGAAAAATTACGAAAGGTGGTACCTCCAGTTTTTTCGACATTTTTTTACGCAAATCCTTCAAAATAGAGAACAACACATCATCGGCAGCACAAGTTCCTCCCGATTGTTTAGTTGCGACTTCCTCTTCTTCATCGTCAAATTCAGTATCTTTAACGACCTGAAACGACACGGGTTTTTTCAAATATGCCTTACCAGCAGGGGTAATTTTCAGCAAGCCGTAGTTCTCAATTTCTTTCGAAATTAATCCCCCGATTAATGCCTGACGAATAACCGCATGCAATGTTTTTTCATCTTCATCCGATGCCGATGAAAAATTCTCCAACTCATCGTGCTGATAAGTGGTTACCTCTGAAGTTTCATTACCCTTCAGAATATCAACAATATGCTCCGCTTTAAACTTCTCGCGTACAGCAATAATAGTCTCTAGAGTCAGAACCAATAGTTCCTGAGCTTCTATAAATTTTCGTGGTTTCATACAATTATCACAACAACCGCAGTCGTTCTCCAATTCCTCTCCAAAATAATGTAACAATAATTTTCGTCGGCATACCGATGACTCGGCATAGGCCTGTGTTTCGAGCAATAACTGATTTCCGATTTCCTGCTCAGCAACGGGCTTACCCTGCATAAACTTACGCAATTTATCCAGGTCTTTGTAAGCATAAAACGCAATACATTGTCCTTCGCCCCCATCACGTCCGGCTCTACCAGTTTCCTGATAATAGCCCTCCAGACTTTTCGGCATATCATAATGTATTACAAAACGTACATCAGGTTTGTCAATTCCCATACCAAATGCGATAGTGGCTACAATTATCTGTACTTTCTCCATCAGAAATTTATCCTGATTGTCAGAACGCACAGCAGCATCCATACCGGCATGATAGGGTAAACATGAAATACCATTTACTGTCAATGTTTCGGCCAGTTCTTCAACTTTTTTACGACTCAGGCAATAAATAATGCCCGATTTTCCTGATTGAGAACGAATATACTTAATAATGTCTTTATCTACTTCGTTTGACTTAGTACGCACCTGATAATACAAGTTCGGACGATTAAACGACGATTTGTACACATTAGCACCTAACATTCCCAGATTTTTCTGGATATCGTGTTGCACCTTTGGTGTTGCAGTAGCAGTAAGAGCTATCAGTGGTGCTACACCAATTTCATTTATCAGCGGACGAATACGTCTGTATTCAGGTCGGAAATCATGTCCCCATTCCGAAATACAATGAGCTTCGTCAACAGCATAGAATGATATTTTTAACGATTTAAGGAATTCAATATTTTCTTCTTTTGTAAGCGACTCGGGCGCCACATAAAGAAGTTTGGTTTTGCCCGATAACAAGTCGGACTTTACAACTTCAAGTGCCGGCTTTGAAAGAGTAGAATTAATAAAGTGAGCTACACCATCTTCTTCGCTGAAATTTCGCATAGCATCTACCTGATTCTTCATCAAAGCAATTAACGGCGAAATAACAAGTGCCGTACCCGGCATTAATAATGATGGCATCTGATAACACAACGACTTACCTCCGCCGGTTGGCATAAGCACGAAAGTATCATTTCCATTCAGCACATTTTGTATAATGACTTCCTGATTCCCTTTAAAGGTATCAAAACCAAAATACTTTTTAAGCTGAATTGTTAACTCCGAATGTGTAACCATGTAAAGTGTGTTTATCGCTCAATTCTTAAACAAAATTATAAACAGATTTCAAATATACAAGATTTCGGATAAAAAAAAACATAAAACTACTTCATCAAGCCTGGCGTTGTGATTTTTTCACCCAATTCTAATTACTTTTTAGCCTGTTTATATTAGCCTTTTCAATCTTTGCTTTGGCATAATCAAGCGATATGGATAGTTTTTTCAATTGTGAAGAAGGGACTTCATACATTTGATCCATCACAATAGTTTCAGTTATCGACCTCAATCCTCTTGCGCCTAATTTAAATTCTATTGCTTTATCAACAATATAATCCAAAACTTCATCCGTTAATTCCAATTCCACACCATCCATACCAAAAAGCTTTGAATACTGTTTTACAATTGAGTTTTTAGGCTCTGTAAGTATTCTACGCAGAGCAGTTCTGTCCAACGGCTCTAAATATGTCAGAATAGGTAATCTTCCAATAATCTCCGGAATCAGACCAAACGATTTCAAATCCTGTGGTGCAATATACTGAAGCATATTGTGTTTATCAATGTGTTCCTGCTCTGCACTGGCACCATATCCCACTACACGTGTATTTAAACGTGAAGCTATCTTTTTCTCAATACCATCAAAAGCACCACCGCAAATAAACAGTATGTTTTGAGTATTTACCGCAATCATTTTTTGATCCGGATGTTTACGACCTCCCTGTGGTGGCACATTCACTACCGAACCTTCAAGCAGCTTTAACAATCCCTGCTGCACTCCCTCGCCACTAACATCGCGGGTAATACTTGGATTGTCACCTTTGCGGGCAATTTTATCAATTTCATCAATAAATACGATTCCTTTTTCAGCAGCCTTTACATCGTAATCGGCTACCTGCAACAGACGGGTAAGAATACTCTCAATATCCTCACCAACATATCCGGCTTCGGTAAGCACTGTGGCATCCACAATAGTAAAAGGTACGTGAAGTTTTTTTGCTATTGTGCGTGCCAATAATGTTTTTCCAGTCCCTGTATATCCTACCATGATTATGTTTGATTTTTCAATTTCAACATCATCATTGGTTTTTTCCTGCATCAATCTTTTGTAATGATTATATACAGCTACCGACAAGTATTTTTTAGCTTCATCCTGTCCAATAATATATTGGTCAAGATATTCTTTAATTTCGATTGGCTTGGGAACATCCGATATATTAAGCGATTGAGAACCGGACTTTTGAGTGAGGTTTTCTTTCACAATTTCAGCTGCCTGAACAGCGCACTCATTACAAATTTGTGCGCCACCCTGCCCCATGATAAAAAACTCAACCTGCGATTCCGGACGTCCGCAAAAGCTACAGGTTTTAACAGATTTGGCCATTATTTTTTCTTCTCGTTTATCAACACTTTGTCAATCATTCCGTACTCCAATGCTTCCTGCGCAGTCATCCAATAATCACGATCCGAATCTTTTTCGATTCTATCAAATGGATTTCCGGAATGATCAGCAATGATAGTATACAATTCTTTTTTGAGTTTTTGAATTTCACGGGCTGTAATTTCAATATCAGATGCTTGTCCCTGAGCACCTCCCATTGGCTGATGAATCATCACTCTTGAATGTTTCAAAGCCGAACGTTTCCCATTTGCCCCTGCTACAAGCAAAACGGCAGCCATTGAGGCAGCCATACCGGTACAAATTGTTGCCACATCAGACCCAATGAATTGCATTGTATCATATATTCCCAGTCCCGCATATACCGAACCTCCCGGCGAATTTAAATATATCGAAATATCTTTTCCCGGATCTGATGAATCAAGAAAAAGCAATTGAGCCTGAATTACATTGGCAGTATAATCATCTACCTGAGTACCCAGAAATATAATCCGGTCCATCATCAAACGCGAAAAAACATCCATCTGAGTTACATTCAGCTGACGTTCCTCTAAAATTGATGGTGAAATATAATTGCTGGTAATGCTCGTATATTTATCGAGCGCCAATCCATTCATTCCAAGATGCTTGGTGGCATATTTTCTGAATTCGTTATTCATAATTGTTGATTTACAATAGAATTCTATCTGTTATACAATAAATTATCCCTAAAAAACAAAACGAAAAAGGCTTTTATCAGCCTGTATAGTTAAACAAAGGTATAAAAAATTTGTTTAACAATGGCCGGATAAAAACCTTTTTTCGACTATGTTGCGAATTAATTATTCGTTGGCAAACATTTTATTGAATTCTTCAATTGAAAGCTCTTTTTCATCAAGCTTCACATTTGCTTTTACGATTTCGAAAACTTTGTTTTCAGCAACACGCTCAACGATTCCTTTTACAGTATCTTCTTTTTTAAGCATATCTTTTACGTAGTTCTCAATCACATCATCGCCCATACCAATCATACCATATTGTGCAAATTGGGCGCGAGCCACTCTTGCAGCATATGCGTTGACATCTTCAATTTCAACTTTAATATCGTTTGCTTTAGCCAGTTTATCTTTAATTAACTGCCATTTAAGGTCGGCAATCATTTTCGGATAATCTTCTTCAAGCGTTTCTGCTGTTAAGTTTTCGTTTGTAGCCAATACCCAACGTTTCAAAAACGCGTCAGGGAATACCAATCCATCATATTTAGCTACCAACATATCGCGTGCATCTACACCAAATTTATATTCGCTATCACCTACAAGCGACTCCTGAATACTTTCTTTGATTTTTGCACGGAATTCCTCTTCTGTTGTTACAACTCCTTCGCCGTAAACTTTATCAAACAATTCCTGATTTATTTCAGCTTCATTGTAACGTGTAATTCCTTCTATAGTAAACTGGAAGTCAGAAGTAATGTTTTTCGCTTCGTCTTTCGATATTTTCAACAATGACGAAACTTCAGCTTCGTTTTCGAAAGCAGTTTTGGGATTAAACACAATAACTGCACCTTTCGACGCATTTACAAAGGCAGCTTTTTGAGCCTCGTCCTTCATATAAGCAGGTGTTAGTACAGCATCCGAAATTTTAATTCCCGATTCGTTCACTTTTCCGTCAACCAACTCAAGCACTTCACCTTTCACCATGTCCTTTTCAGCCACAACATCTTCCTGTACGTATTTTCCATAACGCCCGGTGTACGATTTAACCTGATTTTCAATCATTTCTTCGCTTACCGCAATTTTATAGCTGGCTACTTTGTCTTTTTTGTTAAGTTCTACTTCAAATTCAGGAGCAAGTCCTAAATCGAATACAAAATCAAAATCTTCCTGCGTATCAAAATCAATAACAGGCTGTTCAGTTTCATTTGGAAGTGGCTCGCCAAGAATATTAATTTTATTCTCGCGGATATAGTTATATATTCCATCAGACACCAATTTATTCACCTCTTCGGCCATAATTGCTTTGCCATACATCTTTTTAACAAGATTCAACGGCACCATTCCCGGACGGAAACCCGGGATATTTGCTTTTTTTCTGTAATCACGTAATTTTTTGTCTACACTTTCGGCATAATCCGATTTGGCAATGCTCACGGTTACAACCGCATTGTTTTGATCGATGTCTTTTCTGACGATGTTCATAATTTTATTTTGTTTATAACGTTTCAAAATCAAAAAAACAACTCATGTATGTTTGGCTTATAGTGATTTAGCTATTTTTACACAAGATATTATTCGGGCTGCAAAGGTACAAATTTTTTAGCTAACATATTTACTTTTCGGACCTAAAATTACATTAATTATCAATGTTCTATCATTCAGGATTTTCTCGTAAAAGGCCAGGTTTTGACAATTGAAAAAAAAAATGTAATTTTGCGCCAATATTGAATAATTGGCAATAGTCACAATTATCTGATTGTCATATCATTAAAAACAATTATAAATCATTATATTTCAATGGCTACAACAGCAGATATTAAAAACGGAATGTGTCTTGACATCGATGGTCAATTCTATTTCATCACAGAATTTTTACATGTAAAACCTGGTAAAGGTGCGGCATTTGTTCGTACAAAAATGAAAAACGTAGTAACCGGACGCACGCTGGAACGTACGTTTAATGCCGGTGTTAAAATTGAAGAAGTACGTATTGAACGTCGTGAGTATCAATACCTTTATCAGGATGACATGGGGTATAACTTCATGAATAACGAAACATACGAGCAAGTATCTGTTGCTAAAGATATTATCAATGGCGTTGACTTTTTAAAAGAAGGTATGGTATGTGAAGTAGTAACGCATGCTGAATCAGAAACAGTTTTATATGTTGATCTTCCTGTAACTGTTGCATTGTTAATCACTTACACTGAGCCTGGTTTAAAAGGAGATACAGCTACCAATGCTACAAAACCCGCTACAGTTGAAACAGGCGCAACAGTACGTGTTCCTTTATTTATTAACGAAGGCGAAACCATTAAGGTTGATACCCGCGATGGTTCATATGTAGAACGTGTAAAAGCATAAATTAAGCAATACATTCTTTAAAAACCGGCTAACGAATCAGTTTGTCGGTTTTTTTATACATTTGCCTATCAATAAATCCAGATAATGAAGAAGTTTTTTAAAAGTTTTACGTATGCCATAAATGGAATTCGAACTGTATTCGGAAAAGAGCGAAACATGAACATACATTTGATTATGGCAACGGCTGTAATAGTATGTGCAATTATTTTTCATATTTCAGGTACAGAATGGTTGGTATGTTTACTCTGTATAGCTTTGGTTATTAGTTTGGAAATGTTAAACAGTGCTATTGAACGCATTGTCAACATAATATCGCCACAGATAAACCCACAAGCAGGACAAATAAAAGATATTGCAGCCGGAGCAGTATTGGTCTCAGTAATAATATCGGCTATTATTGGCCTTATCATATTTGTTCCTAAAGCAATTGACTATGTTTTGTAAGTAAAAACAATTACTTTTACAACTATGTTTGACAGAACAATTTAATAAACAAAACTCAAAAAATTAAAATATGAAAAACTCATGGGCAGTAATTGGCGCCTTTTTAGGTGGAGCAGTAGTTGGTGGAATTGTGGGTGCTTTTCTGATGTCGGAAAGTGGCAAAGAACTCAGAAATAAAATATCGGATCTCTTAGAAAAGGAAGATAAAACTGATGATGATTCGCTGAAAATCGAAGAAGAGAAAAACACAGCAAGCATTTAAACGATATAAACTCAAAACAGAAGATTAATTATGGCAGATTACCATGAACCAATAGAAAATTTCCAGCAACTCTATACCGAAATAAAGAAATATTTAAGTCTGGAAACAGAGTACATAAAAGTGGATTTCGTAGAAAAACTATCTATCATACTATCAACCTTATTTATAATGAGTATAATTATAGTAATGGTAATATCAACATTATTGTTTTTCTTTTTTGCGTTAGCATATGCACTTGAAAGTGTACTTGGGAGTTTAGCAATTAGCTTTGGCGTAATAAGCCTTTGTTATGTTTTGTTGATTGTTCTCTTTTATGCGTTCCGTAAAAAAATCATTATCAACCCTATAGTACGCTTTTTGACAAACCTGTTTTTAACAAAATAAATTCACTAATATGCCAATAGTATCATCCTACCCACCCACTCAGAAACAAGATCCATTAGCTGAACTGGCAATTCGAAAAGCGAAACTGAGAGAGCAGATTGACTCTCAAAAAGCTTATATTACACGTTCAACTCAGCAGTTACTCACTCCTGTAGCAATCATAAGTAATCTGATATCGCTTTTAGGAAAACAGGCGAATGTATACGATGGAGTATTGTTTGGGTATAAAATTTTCCAAAAATTCAAAGATTTTTTTCGCAAAAAGCAATAATAAATTGGCAAAAAAAAGCGAAACTGTTTAAACCAGTTTCGCTTTTTTTCATTAAAGAGAGTTATTATTTTTCAGAATCGCCTTCTTCCATGTCAATAACATTTCTGCGGGCATCTTCTTTTTTATTGTACTCGTCGCGCGAATAAACAACTATTTTATCAAACTCACGCTGTCCTGTACCGGCTGGTATCAGGTGACCACAAATTACATTTTCCTTCATACCCTCTAAACGGTCGATTTTACCATTTATAGCTGCATCGTTCAATACTTTTGTAGTTTCCTGGAACGATGCTGCCGACATAAAGCTCTGTGTTTGTAGTGCAGCACGTGTTATACCCTGAAGAATCTGATTAGATGTTGCAGGAATAGCATCGCGTGTTTGTACGATACGTAAGTCACGACGTTTCAACGCACTATTCTCATCACGTAGTTTTCTGGCAGTAATAATCTGTCCGGCTTTAAGCGTTTCAGAGTCACCAGCATCAAGGATAACCTTTTTACCCCAGATACGGTCGTTTTCTTCCATAAACTCATGCTTGTCGATAATTTGTTTTTCAAGGAAGCGGGTATCACCCTGCTCAAGAATTTCAACCTTACGCATCATCTGACGTACGATAACCTCAAAGTGCTTGTCGTTGATTTTCACTCCCTGCAGACGATATACATCCTGAACTTCATTCACAATATAATCCTGAACAGCAGTTGGTCCTTTAATCATCAAAATATCCGAAGGTGTTATTGCTCCATCCGAAAGTGGTGTACCAGCACGTACAAAGTCATTCTCCTGTACCAATATCTGTTTCGATAATGGAATCATGTACTTTTTAACCTCACCGGTTTTAGATGTTACACTTAACTCACGGTTACCACGTTTAATCTTACCAAAGTTAACTTCACCATCAATTTCGGCTACTACAGCAGGGTTTGATGGATTACGAGCTTCGAACAACTCGGTAACACGTGGAAGACCTCCGGTGATATCACCAGCTTTACCTACAGCACGTGGAATCTTAACAAGCATTTGACCAGCCTTGATTTGTTCACCATCTTCAACTACAAGGTGAGCGCCCACAGGAAGGTTGTATGTACGTACCACCGCACCGTCTTTATCCATAATGTGAGCACTTGGCACACGATTACGGTCTTTCGATTCGATAATAATTTTCTCACTTAATCCGGTAGCATCATCGGTTTCTGTTTTAAATGTAGCGTTTTCAACCACATCTTCAAACTCGATTTTACCTTCTGTTTCAGAAATAATAACCGCATTAAATGGATCCCATTCACAAATCTGCAATCCTTTGGTTCCCATTTGTCCGTGTTTAGCAAACAATTTTGAACCATAAGGTATATTTTGTGTGGTAAGAATAATACCTGTATTAACATCAATTACACGCATTTCGGCCAGACGACTTACAACAATCTGATAATTACCACTATCGTCTTTTACATCTACAGTACGCAATTCGTCAAATTCAATTCGGCCATCGTAGCGAAGCATAATTTTATTTTCGGCTCCAACGTTTGATGCAACCCCTCCGACGTGGAATGTACGAAGAGTAAGCTGTGTACCTGGCTCACCAATTGATTGAGCAGCAATAACACCAACAGCCTCACCCATGTGAACCATTTTACCGGTTGCAAGGTTACGACCATAACATTTAGCACAAACACCTTTTTTCGATTCGCAAGTTAATACCGAACGAATTTCGACACGTTCGATAGGAGAATCCTGTATTTTTTTAGCCAACGACTCTGTAATTTCCTGACTGGAGCTTACAATTAATTCGCCGGTTAACGGATGATATATATCATGAACAGATACACGACCTAAAATACGCTCATAAAGTGACGAAACAACTTCTTCATTGTTCTTCATTTCTGTAGCAATAAGACCACGCAATGTTCCACAATCGTCTTCGTTGATAATCACATCGTGCGAAACGTCAACCAAACGACGAGTTAAATAACCCGCATCAGCAGTTTTCAAAGCCGTATCCGCCAAACCTTTACGAGCACCGTGGGTAGAGATAAAGTACTCTAACACCGACAGACCTTCTTTAAAGTTCGAAAGAATCGGGTTTTCGATAATTTGACCACCTTCAGCACCTGATTTTTGAGGTTTTGCCATCAAACCACGCATACCTGAAAGCTGACGAATCTGCTCTTTAGAACCACGGGCACCTGAGTCCAACATCATATAAACTGAATTGAATCCCTGATTGTCGCTCGAAAGTTGCTTCATTAATATGTTTGACAATTTCGAGTTTACGTGAGTCCATGTATCAATAATCTGATTGTATCGCTCATTGAAAGTAATGAATCCCATATTATAGTTATTCAAAATTTCTTCCACCTCAGCATTACCTTCCTTCACCAATATTTCTTTTTCCTCCGGAATAATTACGTCACCTAAGTTAAACGACAATCCACCTTTGAAGGCCATAAAGTAACCCAAATCCTTGATATCGTCGAGGAACTGAGCTGTACGTGCCACACCACAAATTTCAATTACGTTACCAATAATATCGCGTAACGATTTTTTTGAAAGTAACTCGTTGATGTAACCAACTTCAAGAGGCACACATTTATTAAACAGAATTCTACCTACAGTAGTTTCAATTAAACGTACAACCGGTTTTCCATCCTGCACATCATGTGTTTTCACTTTAATCCATGCATGAAGTGCAACTTTTTTCTCGTTGTAAGCAATTTCAGCTTCTTCGGGTGAATAGAAAATAAGTCCTTCACCTAAAGCTCCAGTACGTGGTTTTGTGATATAATACAACCCAAGAACCATGTCCTGCGAAGGTACAGTAATAGGAGCACCATTAGCAGGGTTCAGGATATTGTGCGATGCAAGCATCAACATTTGAGCTTCAAGAACAGCTTCGTTACCGAGAGGCAAGTGTACCGCCATCTGGTCACCGTCAAAGTCGGCATTGAAAGCCGTACACGAAAGTGGGTGAAGCTGAATAGCTTTTCCTTCGATCATTTTTGGCTGAAATGCCTGAATACCCAAACGGTGAAGAGTTGGGGCACGGTTTAGTAATACGGGATGTCCTTTCATCACGTACTCTAAAATATCCCAAATCACGGGGTCTTTGCGATCAACGATTTTTTTCGCTGATTTTACCGTTTTAACGATACCACGCTCAATTAATTTACGGATAACAAACGGTTTATATAGTTCGGCAGCCATATCTTTTGGCAAACCGCATTCATGCATTTTTAATTCAGGACCAACAACGATTACCGAACGAGCCGAATAATCCACACGTTTACCTAACAGGTTCTGACGGAAACGTCCCTGTTTACCTTTCAGCGAATCAGAAAGTGATTTTAACGGACGGTTTGCGTCTGTTTTTACTGCACTTGATTTACGTGAATTGTCGAACAATGAATCCACAGCTTCCTGTAGCATACGTTTTTCATTACGTAGGATTACTTCAGGAGCTTTAATCTCGATCAGACGTTTCAAACGGTTATTACGAATAATAACACGACGATACAAGTCGTTCAAATCGGATGTCGCAAAACGACCTCCATCCAGTGGCACCAATGGACGTAATTCAGGTGGAATAACCGGAACAATTTTCACAATCATCCATTCAGGTTTGTTACGTAGTTTTGATGCACGGAAAGACTCCACAATCTGAAGACGTTTTAATGCTTCGTTTTTGCGTTGTTGAGAAGTATCTGTATTGGCTCTGTGACGCAATTCATATGACAATGCATCCAAATCCAAACGCGATAATAAATCATAAACCGCTTCGGCTCCCATTTTAGCAATAAACTTATTTGGGTCTGAATCGTCAAGTAAATGATTTTCGCGTGGAAGAGCGTCCATTATATCCAAATACTCTTCTTCAGAAAGCAATTCGTTATTAACAATATTTTCGCCATTATCCGCAGCTCCGGCCTGAATAATTACGTATTTTTCATAATAAATAATTGCATCCATTTTTTTTGTTGGCATACCCAACAAGTAACCCATTTTATTTGGCAATGAACGGAAATACCAAATATGAGCAACCGGAACAACAAGTTGAATGTGTCCCATACGTTCGCGACGCACTTTCTTTTCGGTAACTTCAACACCACATCGATCACACACGATGCCTTTATAGCGAATACGTTTGTATTTTCCACAATGACATTCGTAATCTTTTGTAGGACCAAAGATACGTTCACAAAATAAACCGTCGCGTTCCGGTTTATAGGTACGGTAATTAATGGTTTCGGGTTTGAGTACCTCGCCACTCGATAATTTCAGGATTTCCTCTGGTGATGCTAAACCGATAGAAATTTTACTAAAATTAGTTTTTACCTTATTATCGTTTTTAAAAGCCATAATTTTCGATTTTTTGTTTTGCTGTTTAACTGTTTAACTCTTATAAATTACTTAATCGAAAGTTGCACAGATTTATAACCATGCAACTTTATTACGATTAAACAATTAAACTTTATTCCAAACTAATACTCAAACCTAAACCTCTAAGCTCATGCAACAATACATTGAGTGATTCAGGTATACCAGGTGTTGGCATTGGATCGCCTTTTACAATCGCTTCGTATGTACGGGCACGTCCCATAACATCATCAGACTTCACTGTAAGGATTTCCTGCAGAATATGAGCAGCACCAAATGCTTCGAGCGCCCAAACCTCCATTTCTCCGAAACGCTGACCCCCAAACTGAGCCTTACCTCCAAGAGGTTGCTGAGTAATAAGTGAGTATGGTCCAATTGAACGGGCATGCATTTTATCCTCAACCATGTGACCGAGTTTTAGCATATAAATGACACCTACAGTTGCAGGTTGGTCAAATTGCTCGCCGGTACCACCATCAATCAGATACGTTTTACCATAACGTGGTATACCTGCTTTATCTGTCCATTCGTTCAGGTCGTCCATACTTGCACCGTCAAAAATAGGAGTAGCAAAATTTACACCTAATTCTTTACCTGCCCAACCTAATACAGTTTCAAAAATCTGTCCAAGGTTCATACGGGAAGGTACACCAAGTGGGTTAAGTACAATATCAACAGGTGTTCCATCGGCAAGGAAAGGCATATCTTCCTGACGTACAATACGTGAAACAATACCTTTATTACCATGGCGTCCCGCCATCTTATCCCCTACTCTGATTTTACGTTTCTTAGCAATATATACTTTTGCAATCTGAACAATTCCGTTTGGCAATTCATCACCAATCGTAATGTTAAATTTCTGACGTTTAATTTGCGCATCCAGTTCTTTGAACTTTCTGATATAATTCAATATCAACTGTTTAACCATTTCATTTTTATGGTTATCAGTAGTCCATTTAGTTGTCTGAATTGAGTTGTAATCAATTTCACGCAAACGCTCTGCTGTAAATTTGCTGTTTCTTGAAATTATATCTGTACCCATGAAATCCTTAATACCGGCTGAAGTTTTATCGGCCAATAAAATCATGAGTTTTTCTATCAACGTTTCGCGTAACACATTAGCCTGAGCTTCGAATTCCTCATCTAAACGAGGTAATACAGCTTTATCAGCTAATTTTGATTTGCGGTTTTTTAATGCTTTAGAATAGAGACGTTTTCCTACAACCACACCCGATAATGACGGAGTAGCTTTCAATGATGCATCTTTTACATCACCTGCTTTATCACCAAAGATAGCACGAAGTAGTTTTTCTTCCGGCGAAGGATCCGATTCTCCTTTTGGAGTAATCTTACCGATAATTATATCGCCCGGCTCTATACGAGCACCAACACGAATAATACCATTTTCATCCAAATCCTTTGTAGCATCTTCGCTTACGTTAGGGATATCAGCTGTAAATTCTTCAACTCCGCGTTTTGTTTCACGTACTTCGAGTAATTGTTCAACTACGTGTACCGAAGTAAAGATATCTTCACGTACTACACGCTCGTTAATTACAATAGCATCCTCAAAGTTGTAACCTTTCCATGGCATAAATGCTACTTTCAGGTTTTTACCAATAGCTAATTCACCATGTTCAGTAGAATATCCTTCAGTCAGAATCTGACCTTTGGTTACCTGCTCACCTTTACGAACAAGCGGACGTAAATCTATCGTAGTGTTCTGATTGGTTTTCATAAACTTCGGTATCTTATATTCCTTTACAGGCGATTCAAAGCTTACAAATTCTTCATCTTCCGAACGGTTGTAACGTATTTTAATGCATTCAGCATCAACATATTCAACAACACCATCTGCTTCGGCAGTTACCTGAGTACGTGAATCACGAATTAACTGACCTTCAATACCGGTACCAACTACAGGAGCTTCGCAACGTAACAAAGGAACAGCCTGGCGCATCATGTTCGATCCCATCAATGCACGGTTAGCATCATCATGTTCAAGGAACGGAATTAATGCTGCTGCAATCGACGCAATTTGCGATGGCGATACATCCATTAAATTAACCTCTTCAGGATTAACTACCGGAAAGTCAGCACCAAGTCGTGATTTTACTTTTGAACGAATAAAGCTACCATCCTCACGCAATGGAGCATTACCCTGAGCAATGATTTTATTTTCCTCCTCTTCGGCTGTAAAATATTCAATTCCGCCTTCGGTAACATCAACTACCGAGTTAGTCACCACACGATAAGGAGTTTCTATAAATCCTAAATCGTTGATTTTTGCATAAATACAAAGTGATGAAATCAAACCAATGTTTGGTCCTTCAGGTGTTTCAATCGGACACAAACGACCATAGTGCGTATAGTGTACGTCACGAACCTCGAAACCGGCACGCTCACGTGATAAACCACCCGGACCAAGTGCCGACATACGGCGTTTATGCGTAATCTCTGCCAATGGATTTTGTTGGTCCATAAACTGCGACAGAGCATTTGTACCAAAGAACGAATTTATTACAGATGAAATGCTTTTCGCGTTGATCAAATCAATTGGCGTAAATACTTCGTTGTCGCGTACGTTCATACGTTCGCGAATAGTACGCGCCATACGTGACAAACCTACTCCAAACTGATTGAAAAGTTGTTCGCCTACTGTACGTACACGTCTGTTACTTAAGTGGTCGATATCATCCACATCTGCTTTCGAATTAATTAATTCGATAAGATATTTAATGATTTCGATTATATCTTCTTTTGTAAGAACTTTTGTATCCGGATCGATAGATAAGTTTAGTTTTCTATTGATACGGAAACGCCCTACATCACCAAGGTCATAACGTTTTTCAGAGAAAAACAAATTATTAATTACCTCACGTGCAGTAGAGTCATCAGCCGGAACAGCGTTACGCAACTGACGATAAATGTATAAAACAGCTTCTTTCTCCGAGTTACTTGGGTCTTTTTGAAGTGTGTTATAAATTATCGCAAAATCATTCAGATTTGCTTCCGGATTGTGTAATAAAATTGTTTGTGAACCAGACTCAATGATTTCATCGATATGGTGATTTTCAAGAACAGTTTCGCGATCAATAATAACCTCGTTACGTTCAATACTTACTACCTCACCGGTATCCTCATCTACAAAGTCTTCAATCCATGTTTTCAAAACACGGGCAGCAAGTTTTTGTCCAACCGCCTTTTTAAGACTGGCTTTACTTACTTTAATTTCTTCGGCAAGATTAAATATCTCAAGAATATCTTTATCGCTTTCAAAACCAATGGCACGTAATAATGTAGTTACAGGGAGTTTCTTTTTACGGTCGATATATGCGTACATCACATTATTGATGTCGGTAGCAAATTCGATCCATGAACCACGGAAAGGAATGATACGTGCAGAATACAATTTTGTACCGTTAGCATGTGTGCTTTGACCGAAGAAAACGCCCGGAGAACGATGTAACTGTGATACAACCACGCGCTCGGCACCGTTTATAACAAACGTACCTTTGGCAGTCATATAAGGTATTGGCCCCAGGTAAACATCCTGAATAACGGTATCGAAATCTTCGTGATCAGGGTCAGTACAATATAGTTTTAATTTTGCTTTTAAGGGCACACTATATGTTAAACCACGTTCAACACACTCTTCGATAGAATAACGAGGAGGATCAACGTAATAATCCAGAAATTCGAGGATAAAGTTATTGCGTGTATCAGCAATAGGGAAGTTTTCGGTAAAGACCTGATATAAACCTTCGGTTTTTCTTTTTTCAGGGGAAGTATCCATCTGAAAAAAGTCCTGGAAAGATTTTAATTGTACTTCCAAAAAATCAGGGTACTCCAACTGATTCTTGATAGAAGCAAAATTGATTCTTTGTTTTTGGTTTTTTGAAGACATTTTCAAAGAGGGTTATATTGATTCAGCGAACTCAATTATTTAAAGACAAGAAAAGGTTTAGAATCCCCTCATTTGGGGGAATCTAAACCAAAAACCTGATATTCAGGTAGTTTTATTTAAGTTCAACTTCAGCTCCGCCTTCAGTCAATGCTTTGCTAAGCGCTTCAGCTTCGTCTTTAGCTACGCCTTCTTTCAATGCAGAAGGAGCTGCATCAACTAAGTCTTTAGCTTCTTTCAAACCAAGACCAGTCAATTCTTTTACTAATTTAACGATTGCTAACTTGTTAGCACCAGCTGATTTAAGAATTACATCAAAAGATGTTTTTTCTTCAACTACTTCAGCAGCAGCTGCAGCAGGACCTGCGGCAACAGCAACAGCTGCAGCAGCTGGTTCAATACCATATTCATCTTTCAATATCTGAGCTAACTCGTTTACTTCTTTAACTGTCAAGTTAACTAATTGTTCTGCAAAAGCTTTTAAATCTGCCATTTTTCTTATGTTTTTGAAAATTATTTTTAATTAAATTTTGAATAGAAATTATCTTTCGGCTAATGTTTTTAACACGCCGTGGATAGTATTTCCTCCAGATTGGAGTGCGGACACCACATTCTTGGCAGGGGATTGTAACAATCCGATAAGTTCGCCAAGAAGCTCGTTTTTACTCTTAATGCTTACAAGAGCATCTAATTGGTTTTCGCCAATGTAGAAGCTTTCTTCAACATAAGCTGCTTTTAATACTGGTTTTTTACTTTTGCTGCTTTTGCTAAAATCTTTAATCAATTTAGCAGGAGCATTACCTGTATTTGATAGCAACATTGAAGTTTCACCTTTAAGCGATCCAAAGATTTCATTGAAATCAATTGATGTGCTTTCAAGTGCTTTTTTAAGCAAAGTGTTTTTAACAACAAGAAGTTTGATATCCTGTTTGTAGCACACACGACGCAGTTCACTAGTTTCTGCGGCATTTAATCCGGCTATATCAGCCAAATAAAAGTGTGAATACTCACCGATAGTCGATTCTAATTGTTTTATAATAGCGCTTTTATCTTCCTTTTTCATAAATGTTTAATTTTAGTCTTCAATTGATTTTTGATCAATTTTAATACCCGCACTCATTGTACTTGAAAGATAAATGCTCTTAACATAAGTACCTTTAGCTGAAGTAGGTTTCAGTTTATTCAAAGTAGACATAAATTCTTTGGCATTGCCAACGATTTGCTCAGGTGTAAATGATACTTTACCGATTGATGTATGTACGATACCGTACTTGTCAACCTTAAAGTCAATTTTTCCTTGTTTTACTTCTTTAACTGCCTTGCCAACTTCATTGGTAACAGTACCGCTTTTAGGGTTAGGCATTAAACCACGAGGACCTAATACACGACCTAAAGCACCTAATTTACCCATGATAGCAGGCATAGTGATGATAACATCAACATCTGTCCAGCCACCTTTAATTTTATCGATATATTCATCGAGTCCCACAAAGTCAGCACCTGCTTCTTTAGCAGCCGCTTCCTGATCGGGAGTACATAATGCAAGAACCCTGATTTCTTTTCCGGTACCATTTGGCAACGATACTACACCGCGAACCATTTGGTTGGCTTTACGTGGGTCAACACCTAAGCGTACGTCGATATCTACAGAAGCATCAAATTTTGTAGTTGAAATTTCTTTCACTAACACAGCTGCTTCCTTAAGTGTATAGGCTTTACCTGCTTCAATTTTTTCTAAAGCCAACTTTTGTTTTTTTGTCAGTTTACTCATTGTTTAATTGAAGATTAATTGTTAATAGCAAAACTACCTTTTACGGTAATACCCATACTTCTCGCTGTACCAGCTACCATTTTCATAGCAGCTTCTAATTCAAAACAATTCAAATCAACCATTTTGTCCTGAGCGATTTGCTGTACCTGTGCCCATGTAATTTCGGCAACCTTTTTACGGTTAGGTTCAGCAGAACCACTTTTCAACTTAGCCACTTCCATTAGCTGAATAGCTACGGGAGGAGTTTTAACAATAAAGTCGAATGATTTGTCAGTATAATAGGTGATAACAACTGGTAAAACTTTTCCCTGTTTATCTTGGGTTCTGGCATTGAACTGTTTGCAAAACTCCATAATATTGACCCCTTTCGAACCAAGTGCTGGTCCTACAGGTGGAGATGGATTTGCAGCCCCTCCTTTAATCTGTAACTTAATAAGTCCGCCAATCTCTTTAGCCATAATAAAAATTTTTTGTTGTTTTAGTGGAAAACTGACATGTAACTTGCCAATTTATTCCTTTTCTACCTGCGTAAATGATAATTCGAGCGGAGTTTTCCGTCCGAATATTAAAACCATAACTTTGAGCTTCTTCTTATCTGATTGAACTTCTTCAATTATCCCGCTTAACCCTGAAAATGGTCCGGATATAACTTTAACACTCTCACCAACCAGGTAAGGTGTTAACATTTCTTCTCCAACTTCCTGGAGGTCATCCACACTACCTAAAATTCTGTTTACCTCTGATTGGCGAACAGGAATAGGCATATGGCTTTTCTCTTCAAGAAAACCAATTACATTTGGGGTATTACGAAGACGATGAGGAATTTCACCTATCAGATTAGCTTCAATCAAGACATAACCCGGCATACAACTACGTTCTTTCGTAATTTTTTTGCCGTTTCGAATCTGGTAAACCTTTTCTGTTGGGATTAATACCTGAGAAACATATTGACCCAGATCTGAATTTTTCATCTCTGCTTCAACGTACTCTTTAACTTTTGCCTCCTTGCCACTTATAGCACGAAGTACATACCATTTAAAACTTGTTGTCTCTGACACTTTAACTCCCTCCACTTAAGATTACGACAGTGCTTCGTAAATTTTTGTCATGATAAATTCAAAACCCGAGTCCATAGCCCAAACCAATAATGCGATGATGACGGAAGCTATCAACACTACAATAGCACTATTAGTTAGCTCAGCACGTGTTGGCCACGATACTTTTTGAACTAGTTCTGAATAAGACTCTTTGATATAGTTTACTATCTTCATATTTAAAAGAATATGCACGGGCAGAGAGGCTCGAACTCCCGACACCTGGTTTTGGAGACCAGTGCTCTACCAACTGAGCTACGCCCGTATATTCCCCTCAACTCCTTTTATGGAGTTGAGGGTATTTGTTTTGTTTCCCCTTGAGGATGAATTTTTAGTCTAACAATTCAGTAATCTGACCTGAACCTACTGTACGACCACCTTCGCGGATAGCGAAACGAAGACCTACGTTACAAGCTACAGGGTAGATTAATGTTACAACCAACTCCAAGTTGTCACCTGGCATAACCATTTCAGTTCCTTCTGGCAAAGTGATTTCACCAGTTACGTCCAATGTACG
>RRZU010918072.1_pt1 | contig 24145 bp, 26 predicted proteins | sample 2165561 | NCBI WGS metagenome assembly RRZU01 (sample SAMN10456909, study PRJNA506462) | wastewater metagenome | isolation source: wastewater sludge | place: USA: Moscow, Idaho | reverse complement strand
GCACTTTCGCCCATCCTGCCTGTTCTAGAGCGGCACAACAGGCATCCCAGGACTCCATCCGCACCGCAATATCGATATCCTTGTCAAAATCCAGCAAACAGCCGTTCCGCACTAATCCCAGCAACGTACCGGCAAAGGGAAATGCCGGGATATTCGATTGGGCTAATTCAGCACAGGTGGCCCACAACAATTTTTCCGCTTCCCCGGAGGCAAAAACATTCACGCCGGTTTGCAACTGTTTGGCTTGTTCCTTTTGCGGCGGGATTTTTCCGGATTTAGCCAGCGTCATCAAATGATTTAAAGCAACCACAAAATGCGCTTGTGCTGCTGGCAGATCCAGCAAAATAAAACTTGCGGTACCCAGCACATGAGCCCAATGCGCTTTATAAAAATTGCCCTGCACATGTTCATAAATTGCAGTTGCGTAAGCAGGTACTTCAGCCACGCGACCAGTACGCATCGCCAAAGAACACCACAGCCGCGCAATGTCCTGCGACAAAGGGTTTTCGCTTTTAAGCGGCCCCAATAACTCGTCTGCATCATTGAATTTACCGGCTGCGATCAGATTCTTCGCCTGGAGCAGCAGTCCCTCAAGTTTTGAAGTCATAAAGTGCTGATCAATGTGCTGGTTTTAACAATTCTAATAATCACTTAATCTAACCTATTTCAATAACGATCAATATCAATGATTGCATTTTAACCATTATTTATTATAATAGGAATCATTCTCATTATTGTCCACTTAATGAGGTGTTAAATAATTACATCGATTCAATATAAAATTAGGAGGTAACATTATGGCAGTTACTATAGAAACTCGCCCGAATTTAGGATCGGGATCTATTAAATTCATCGACGGAATCGGATTCGACGGTATCGGATCTGCCGGATTCGACGACAACGATTTATGGATTATCGGTGATACGCTGGATAATATTCTGGAAGGCGGACCCGGTCGCGACCTAATCGATGGTGACGCAGGTAACGACATCATTACGGGTGGTGCCGGTAATGGCATTTTGAACGGTGGCGATGGTGACGATATTTTAGATGGGCAGGAAGGCACCGAAAAATTATCTGGTGGTAATGGTAACGACATATTGCTTGCAGGTGGTACCGTACCCGTTAGCTTTATCCAACCTGGCGCAGGGGATTTTGACCGGCTCCATGGCGGAGCAGGTAACGATACGTTTGGTTTTTACGGGGTCGGGAATTTTCAGATTGCTGACTTCACAATTGGCGAGGATCGCTTGTTTTTTGATTCTGCTAAGCTTGGAATCCATTCAGTCTCAGAATTGGTTTCATACATTACCAACATAGAAGATAACGGAGACAGTGGTTTCACGGCTGAGTTCGTTGGTGGTGCAGCCTATATTGAACTGGTTGGAACAACTACGAACCCCATCAATATTAATATGATTACGCCGGAAATGATAGTCTTTACTCTGTGATACCCCTCGAACAAGATATTTTTCCATAGTATTTTGTTTTTATTCCTCTCTCAAGTAAGCCACTTTAAGTTACTTCCGGTATAGCTGGAAGTAGCTTGCGCTTCTTGATGGCTTTCTAATCATACGATACATGACCTATGGTGGCCACCTAGCTCGCTGGTATTCAATCCTGTTCTCCGCTATCTTCATCAACACTTGAATAAAGCACCCCGCCGCAAGCAGCGGGGTATTAATTTCGCTCTTCAATCTGCTGGTTTTCAACCAGCTTTCGCCCCAAGGGGCGGGGAATTAAACCCGGAAGAGATTAAATTCACTCAGATCTTGCGCTATTTTTCACCTTTCGCCGCGTTACAGAATATCAGGCTAAACTATGACACTTTCTAATTCCGGTTTATGTTATGGATGAACAATCTAGTCTGCTGGCTTTATTCACCAGCAGTTTTTTGGCCGCCACTCTCCTTCCGGGTGGATCGGAAGCTGTGCTTGTGGGCGTCTTGCTGGCATATCCCGATCTTCACTGGCAAGCGCTTATTTTAGCAACCATCGGTAATACATTGGGCGGAATGAGTTCATATCTCATTGGTCGGCTACTACCGGATGAGAAAACACTACATAAAAAATTGGGGGGTAATATGCGAAGTCTGGAATGGGTGCGTCGGCACGGCACTCCTATACTGCTCTTATCCTGGACGCCGCTAATAGGTGATGTGTTATGCGTGGCTGCCGGATGGCTGCGAGCCAATTGGTTGTGGGCACTGTTATTTATTGCGGTGGGGAAGTTTGCGCGATATTGGGTGATTGCAACGGCAATCAATTAGCTTGAAATAAAAATCTGTAGCACGATTCAGCTATTTATCGATGTAAACACCCTGAATCGTTGCTAGCTAGCTTAACTGAGATCAGTTCTCAAACAGTTTCTGTAACTCTCCAGATTGATACATCTCAGTCACGATATCCGAACCGCCAATAAATTCACCATTCACATACAACTGAGGTATCGTGGGCCAATTGGAAAAATCCTTGATACCTTGCCTGACTTCCGGATCTGCCAGAACGTCAACCGAGAAAATGTCATCAACACCACAAGCTTTAAGAATATTCACAGCATTCGCTGAGAAGCCACATTGCGGTTGGTCTAAAGTGCCTTTCATGTAGAGTACTACCGGATGTGCCGTAATTTGTTGCTCGATTAAATCTTCAACGTTCATAGCGTTCATTTCTCCCAAAGATTATTCCAAAATATTTTATATAGAAACAAGAAAACAACATAATTAATTAGTACATTAGAACCATAATATAGTTATATGGTTTAGATTGATAAATTCAACTGACCGCCACTTACTCGCATTATGCCAGCCAAGTCTGGATAAGAACAAATATTACTAAAATCCATATCACGTAACAATTTTCTGCATGCTTCAGCCTGATCATAACCATGTTCCAACAATAACCACCCCTCTTTACTCAGATAATTAGGCGCTGCATTAATAATATGAGTGATACAAGCCATGCCATGTTCCCCTGCTGACAAAGCTATTCTAGGTTCAAATTGCAGATCACCTTGCAGCAAGTGAGGGTCATCCTCAGCCACATAAGGTGGATTCGATACAATCAGATCAAATTTCTCCCCTGAAAGTTCATCAAACCAATTTCCATTAATAGCATTTAGATTAGCCACTTTTAGAATGTCGGCATTTCTTCGGCAAATATCGACCGCAGCTGGCGACAAATCAACTGCAACGACCTGAGCTTGAGGGCGATGTCTGGCAATGCTAATTGCAATTGCACCACTGCCTGTTCCCAAGTCCAATACATTACAAAATTCATCAGAGGGTATCAGCTTGAGCGCCCACTCAACCAGTAATTCAGTTTCAGGACGAGGAATTAATACGGCTTCTGTGATTTTAAGAGTCAGATCAAAAAATGCACGCTCCCCCAGTAAATATGCTACCGGCAATCCTTTAATGCGCTGCTGAACTAGGCTAGAAAATTTCTCGACTTGCTGTGCAGTCAGTATTTGATCAGGGTAAGTCAACAAAAATGCATGATTTACGATTAACACATGCTGCAACAATAAAATTGCATCAATTTTGTTGATAGTTGAGTATGCGGCAGCTAATGCTTGCGAAATTGTTACAGGTTGCATAGCAATTTTTCAGAATGATCAAAGGTAATTGATCATTCTTGTACTGATGCGGCTAACAACTCAGCCTGATGCTCGGCCATGAGTGCCGAACAAAGCTCATCAATGTCTCCATCCATAATCTGATCCATCTTATAGAGCGTCAGATTGATGCGATGATCAGTTACCCGCCCTTGGGGAAAATTGTAAGTACGGATCCGCTCCGAGCGTTCACCGGTTCCCACCAATGATTTTCGAGTTGCTGCTTGCTCCGCATGCTGCGCGCGCGTTTGCTTGTCCTGGATACGCGCCGCCAGCACGCTCAGTGCCTGTGCCTTGTTTTTGTGCTGTGAACGCCCATCTTGGCATTCCACGACGATCCCGGTGGGCAGATGAGTCACACGCACGGCCGAATCAGTTTTATTGATATGCTGGCCGCCAGCACCAGAAGCACGGAAAGTATCAATGCGTAATTCAGAAGGATTCAAAACCACTTCGATCACTTCATCGGCTTCAGGCATAACAGCCACAGTGCATGTAGAGGTGTGCACGCGCCCTTGAGTTTCAGTTACCGGTACACGCTGAACACGGTGACCACCTGATTCAAACTTAAGCTTCGAATAAGCACCATGGCCAATAATTTTGGCAATAATCTCTTTATATCCGCCAATTTCCGACAAGCTTTGCGAAATAATCTCTACCTGCCAGCGCTGCCTTTCTGCGTAACGTGAATACATGCGAAACAAGTTTCCGGCAAACAAAGCGGATTCATCTCCACCGGTTCCAGCCCGGATTTCCAGAAAAATATTGCGTTCATCGTTAGGGTCTTTCGGAAGTAATTGCTTTTGTATTTCCGATTCGATCTGAGTGAGTTTTTCTTTCCCAGTTTGAATTTCAGCTTCAGCAAAAGCACGCATGTCCAAATCATTATGCATTTCCCGCGCAGTTTGCACATCGCGTTCGAATTGTTGATACGATCGATAAAGCTCAACAATCGGAACAATTTCTGCATGCTCACGCGTAAGCTTACGATAATTATCCATATCTGCTGTTGCAGATTCACTGCTCAGCAAATGATTTAACTCGTCCAAACGCACACTCAAGCGAGTGAGTCGGTCCGCGATATTTTTGTTCATTGCGGGCGGTGCAATTGGTATAGCCGATTAATCAACTCGACTAATTCTTCACGTTCATTGACTGCCGCTTGATTCAAAGCATTGGAGGGCACATGCAAGAATTTATTTGTTAAGCCGTTGCTCAGAGCTTCTATAACTTTCTTGGGATCTTCACCTTTCTCTAACAATTTAACAGCTCGAGCCAATTCATGTCGGCGATAACGTTCACCCTGATCACGTAATGCGCGAATGGTTGGAACCATTTCGCGTGTGGCAAACCAACGCATAAAATCAACCACATTCGAGTCAATGATGGTTTCGGCCTGTGTAACGGCATTCTGACGTGAATCCAGTCCTTCTTTAACGATTTCTGATAAGTCGTCAACATAGTAAAGAAAAACATCATCGAGCTCTGCGACTTCAGATTCAACATCACGCGGCACAGCAAGATCAACGATAAATATCGGTCGATGCTTGCGAATTTTAATTGCGCGTTCTACCATGCCTTTACCAAGTATAGGCAGTGGACTCGCGGTACAAGTTACCACAATATCGTGTAGCGCCAATTGCTCAGGCAGATCGCTCAAAGTAATGGCTTGTGCATTAAAACGATTTGCCAGTGCTTCAGCGCGTTCAGTAGTTCGATTGGCAACCGTAATTTTTTGGGGATTACGTGCAGCAAAATGATTAGCGCATAATTCAATCATTTCACCAGCGCCGATAAATAAAACACGCTGTTCACCGATATCGCCAAAAATTCGTTCAGCTAAGCGCGCTGCCGCTGCTGCCATTGATACAGAGCTGGTACCGATTTCTGTCGAGGTTCGAACTTCCTTAGCCACAAAAAATGTGCGTTGAAATAACTTATGCAGCAATAAACCTAATGTCCCTGCGTGTTCTGCAGATTTAACCGCACTTTTTAACTGCCCGAGTATTTGCGGCTCGCCTAATACCATCGAATCTAAACCACTGGCAACTCGGAATGCATGTTTTACAGCCTGCTCACGTGGTAATTTGTAGATATAGGGATCCAATTCACGAGTTGGCAAATGATGAAAATCAGCGAGCCAAACAACAGCATCTTCCGGTCTTTCGGTGCAACAATATACCTCAGTACGATTACAGGTAGACACAATGGCAGCTTCTTTTATTGGATTACGCCCAACCAGATCGCGTAACGCATGCTCCATTGTATTTTCAGGAAAAGTAACTTGTTCGCGCACATCAAGCGGCGCTGTGTTGTGATTAATTCCAAAAGCAAATAATTGCATGGAAGATAATGATGCCAAAGTAAACAATTCGTAAGAAATAACTGGTAATTATAATATTAGGTTTTCTTAAATACCATCAAAGCAAATGATTTATTTTCGCTCACTTTGTTTACTTAATGCCATGGCGTAACTGGAATTATCGAAATACTATTTTTGGGTGACCCTTCAATAATTCTGTCGCTATAAGTTAAATAAATCAGAACATTTCTTTTGGCATCATAAAACCGCACAACTTGTAACGACTTAAATAATAGCGACGTACTCTTTTTAAAAACTTCGACACCGTCCTCATCACCATTCTTTACTTTTTCTGGCAAGGAAATAGGACCAATCTGCCGACATGCGATTGAAGCATCTGAAGTATCCTCAGCAACTCCTACCATACCACTAACACCCCCGGTTTTGGCTCGACTTAAATAACAGGTAGCACCAGCAATATCCGGATCATCAAATGCTTCAATTACGATTTTATCGTTTGCGCCTAAAATTTTAAATTTAGTTGAGACACTACCAATTTTTTCTGCCATCACATAAGAAGTTGTTTGCAGCACTAAGATGAAAATCAACAATACTCTTAATAAGATATTGATATCTAATAATTTAATAATTTTCATACCTTGTCTCCCAACAAAATTGAGCAGCCTATTTAAATTTTATTTCTAATTAATTCCAATCCTGTGGCATTACAACCTTGCAATCAGAGATTGATGTCATTGAATTCTGGCAGACATGTTAGCTACATTCATCTCAATTCCCAGAAACGTTAGTCAAGTCAAGAATTATAAACGCCGTGTAACTCCTCTCATTTTCCGGAAGTAACGCAAATTTGGATATGTGCCATCCATAGCCAATGCAATCGAAAATAATAGAAGAATATTATTTAGATAATTGGTAGGCGCGATTGGATTCGAACCAACGACCCCCACCATGTCAAGGTGGTGCTCTAACCAACTGAGCTACGCGCCTGAAAAAAACGAATTTTAACCGAAATGATTAGTCGCTACAATTAATTAATCAAATTGGATGAATAACTCAGTATAAAATTTTTACTAAAAGTAATATCCAGAAAAATTCCGAATGTTTTATTAGTAATAATTGAATTGTCAATAATGTTCATTTTTAGATTTTCGAGTATACTCGCCCGCTGCAAGGATTATCTAGCTAATGTAAGAATTAGCTGGAAGCAATAAGTTGAGTACAACCGAAGAATTATATAGTTACTGGAAATTGGCATTTTGCCGAGGAGAATTTATGCACAAATTATTTTTAAACTTCTTTTTATTATTAACACTGCTTATTCTGCCATTGAGTGTTTTTTCTCATGGAGACGAAGATCACGAGCACGAAGACGAAAACCACGAACACGCGCATAACGCGACAACTGCGGAATCTTCATCACAGTTGCAAAGCGGCATCGGGTGGAAGGTTGTGCGTGCTGTGGAATTAGGAAACTCAGGGAAATTTGTACATTTGGTACTTATCGATCATAGTAAGCACACCGACAAAACAATCTATAGTGCCGCTATTAATAGACTCTGCAACCCCAACGATGAATTTTGCAGAATAAGATTCTGGAGCGAGGAAAGATTTGTACCTGAGAAAGCCTCTTTAACGGCAGAGCAAAACAAACAATTAAAAGCTGATTATTTAATCAATAAAGCTGCAGGGATCCATCACCTGCAGTGGTCATGCAGTGTCAATCCCGATAGAAATAATTGCTTCTAAAATTAACCAGATACGCTTGGACAGGCAATGCTGAACTTTATAGATCATTAAAAATTGCTGATGATCTATCTGCATTGCTGCTGGAGTGTTAAAAACAGGTGAAAGGCACATTTATGTGTGACAAATGAGCAGTTCACCTGTTTTTTCTTTACATTTACTACTTCAAAAACGTTTTTTAACAGCCTGTTAAATATGTAACGTACGCTTATCCACGCCAAGTGCGGCCTCATGAAACACTTCTGATAAAGACGGATGAGCATGAACAATACAGGCGATATCTTGACTACTGGCTGAAAATTTCATCGCCATAACTGCTTCTGAAATGAGTTCTGAAACATGTGGACCAATCATATGAACACCCAGTACACGGTCAGTTTTCTCGTCTGCTAAGACTTTTACAAATCCACTGGTCTCGTTCATGGCACGCGCACGTCCGTTCGCAATGAATGGAAACTGACCGACTTTATAGGCAATACCAGCTGCTCTTAATTCCTGTTCGTTTTTCCCTACCCACGCAATTTCTGGTGCGGTATAAATAACCCAAGGTATTGTATTAAAATCAATAGCCTCATCCGCATTGGCCTGATTTGTTTCAAGGTGTTTGATCATTTCAGCAACAGCCACACCTTCTTCGAATGCTTTATGCGCCAGCATAGGACCGCGAACTACGTCGCCTACTGCATATACATTGGTCAGATTCGTCCGACAATTCTGATCAACATTAATAAATCCACGCTCATCTACAGACAGATCATTTTCTTCCACACCCAATCCAGTTGTATTGGGGATGCGGCCAACTGCCACAATCAGCTTGTCAACTTCCATGACCTGTTCCTGATTGTTAGAATCACCATAACCAACAACTACAGAGTTACCGGATATCTTAACCGATTTAATTTTGACACCGGTGTTGATTTGCAATCCAGGTTCTTTGGCGAAAATACTTTTTGCTTCTTTAGCAATCTGTTCATCTGCCGCCATCAGAAATCCGGGCATCGCTTCAAGAAGCGTCACTTCCGCACCGAGTCTGCGCCATACACTACCCATTTCAAGCCCGATCACACCTGCACCAATAACTCCCAATCGCTCAGGCACTTCCTTTAAGGCTAAAGCACCAGCATTATCCAGAATCATCTCATTATCGACTGGTACAAAAGATAACTGCCGTGGTATCGAACCGGTTGCTATAATCACATGCTTTGCCTGGACTGTTTCAGTAGCACCGTTATCGTCAACTTTTATTTGCCACGCATTAGCGGATTCTTCTCGACTCAACAACGTCCCCCTGCCATGTATCGACTTGACCTTGTTCTTTTTGAATAGTGAACTAATACCGGCGGTAAATGTGGTGACAATTTTGTCTTTGCGTGCAATCATAACCGGAACATCGACCGAAACATTTTCTGCTGAAATTCCATGCGCGGAAATCTTGTGTTGAATTTGGAAATAATTCTCAGAAGATTCCAATAAAGCTTTGGAAGGAATACAACCAACGTTCAGGCAAGTCCCTCCAAGACTGGCTTTGCCCTTTGAGTTTTTCCACTCATCAATACAAACTGTATTCAAACCCAGCTGCGCACAACGGATCGCCGCAACATAGCCTCCTGGACCAGCACCAATAATCGCCACATCAAATGTTTCTAACATGATTAGACCTTTGTGAAATTTTTGCCAAGTGGTAAGTTTAAAGCAAAATAAAATATGCTGTGCATAGTTTGCTTTGACAAATGAATGCAAACTTACTGTAATGGCAATTCGGTATTCTCGCATCCAATAATGCTGATCTCACGTAATGCTTGCACATAATCTCCATTTTCACGTAACTTTACCATCGAGCCTGTGTGATTTCTAGCATGCAAACGAGCCAACCGCGACAGGCTTGTTGCTGACATTTCCCAATGCAATCCATGCAAAATTTCATCGACTCCCACAGGATTATTACAAACTAATATCATGTCGCAACCCGCATCGAGCGCAGCTTGTGCGCGTGACAACATAGATTCCAAATAATCTCCGGCGCCCTGCATACTTAAATCATCACTGAAAATACAACCATCAAATCGCAATTCCTTGCGTAAAATATTCTGTAGCCAAATTTTCGAAAAGCCGGCAGGTTTGGAATCGATTTTTGGGTAGATAACATGTGCGGGCATCACTCCAGCCACACCTGAATCAATCATGTGTTGAAATGGAACTAAATCGCTCACCTCAATCTCAGTGTACCGGCGCGAGTCAATTGATTTTTCCAAATGAGAATCGGTCTGAATATAACCGTGCCCTGGAAAATGCTTTGCTATTGCCGGCATACCGCCTTTCTTGAGCCCAAGCATCAAATTATTCGCCAAGTCCGAAACGGCGCTCGCATCATGGTGGAAAGCGCGATCGCCAATCACAAAGCTTTGTCCATAGTCAAGATCCAACACCGGTGTAAAACTGAAATCAATCCCGCAAGCATTTAACTCTGCAGCCAACACAAAACCAACTTGTTTAGCAAGATGTCGGGCGCGATTCGATTGTTTATCCCAAATTTTCCCCAGTTCACGCATTGCGGGCAGTTTTGTGAAGTCTTTCCGGAAACGTTGAACACGCCCACCTTCATGATCGACCGCAATCAGCAAATGCGGAGTTCGTAACATATATATCTGCTGTGTCAATTCAGTTAACTGACGGTGATTCTCATAATTGCGGGTAAATAGAATGACGCCGCCTGTGAGTGGGTGTAAAAGTCTTTTGATATCGCCCTCAGAAAGTTGTGTTCCGACAATATCGAGCATCACTGGCCCAAGCAACACGATTATTTCTCCAATACGACAAAAGCACACACCATATTGATTTCATCACTAATAGAAAGATGATGCTGCGTGATTCCCTGATCGGAAAGTAATTGATCGAGCTCAGGATGAAATTGAAAAAATGGCTTTCCTAAGCCATCATGAGTGATCGTAATATATGCCAAGCTAACCGGATGTCGTAAACCTGTACCCATTGCCTTAGATAATGCTTCTTTAGCAGCAAAGCGGCTAGCCAGAAACAGAATCGGCTTGCTGCTCGATTGATATTCCTGCAACTCGCTCGTGGTTAAGATACGCCGTGCAAAACGCTCGCCGAAACGATTTAACGATTGCGCAATTCTTGCTGATTCGACAATATCCGTTCCAATACCATAGATCATTTACGCGACTCAAGCATGAGCTGTTTCATTTCCTGCACGGCAAGTTTAAAGCCAACAAAAATAGCTCTGGCAACAATTGCATGGCCAATATTCAATTCCGAAATTTCAGGAATGGCTGCAATGGCTTGAACATTCTCATAATGCAAACCATGTCCGGCATTGACTTTCAAACCAAGGTCTTTCCCCAGAGCAACGGCTTCCTGCACCTCGACAAAATGTTTTTCTTGCGCATCGAATGAATGTGCATCCGCATAACTGCCAGTGTGGATTTCGATAACAGGTGCACCCGCCCGAGCTGCTGCATCAATTTGTAGCGTGTCAGCGTTGATGAACAATGAAACACGTATCCCCGCTTCTCCCAATTTTTGGCATGCACGCTTGATCTGATCGAAATGCCTCACAACATCGAGACCACCCTCAGTTGTCAATTCTTCGCGCCTCTCAGGCACTAAACAAATATCGTGAGGCTTTATTCTCAGGGCGATGTTAATCATTTCGTCGGTAACTGCACTTTCCAGGTTCATTCTAGTCGTAAGCCGGTTATGCAGAACTTCCACATCGCGATCTTGAATATGTCGCCGATCTTCGCGCAGATGTAAAGTGATCGCATCTGCTCCGGCAGATTCGGCAATCAACGCCGCTTCGATTGGATCCGGGTATTTTGTTCCACGCGCTTGCCGTAATGTCGCCACATGATCAATATTGACGCCTAATTCAATCATTATCTGAGACGCCCAAGACACCAAGAATTCTTAATTGTTTATTCATAACCTAGATTTCTTAACACACTTTCACTATCAGCCCAACCGCGTTTAACTTTAACCCAAACTTCCAAATACACTTTTCCTCCAAACATCAACTCCATGTCTTTTCTCGCCTGGCTTGCTATTTGTTTAAGCTTTTCTCCTTTTTTTCCAATAACAATTGCTTTCTGATTGGGCTTATCAACTAGAATGGTGGCATAAATTTTGTGCAAATGATTTTCCAACTTAAATTGATCAACCACAACACTGGTCGAATAAGGAATTTCATCGCCGACCAAGCGAAATAGTTTTTCACGGATGAATTCTCCGGCAAGAAAACGCTCACTGCGATCTGTAATTTCATCCTTATCGTACATAGGTTGACTAACAGGCAAATAATCGCGAATGGTATTGAGGAGCTCCAGCAGCTGAATCTTATGCATCGCACTCACCGGTATAATGTCAGAAAACTGAGCTATTTGCGCTACTTCATTTAAAAATGGCAATAACCGATTCTTTTCTGCCAATTTATCAATTTTATTGACCACTAAAATAATCGGAACATTCTCAGGTAAAATTTTGAGTACCGCAATATCACGCTGATCAAGGCGCATCGCCTCAATGACAAATAATATAACATTCACCTCGCGCATACTCTGAGTCACCACGCGATTCATTGCAGCATTCAAACCATTGGTATAGTGCGTTTGAAAACCAGGCGTATCAACAAAGACAAATTGTGTCTGCTGATCTGTCAAAACACCATTAATTCTGAAACGAGTTGTCTGAGCTTTCTTCGATGTAATGCTGATTTTTTGTTCCACCAACTTATTTAATAAAGTTGATTTACCCACATTGGGGCGACCAATAATTGCTATGTAACCAGTGCGAAAATTATCGGCATGAAGGGTCATTCTGAGACATGATGAGTTGTAATTAAGGGCTTATTAAACACTATTAATGCGCGTAGTGCAGACAAATTTTTTCGTAGGCTAATTTTGCAGCTATTTGTTCTGCACTTCGGCGATTTGTACCTTCGCCTGCAGTCCGAATATCTAATGCGGATATCACACATTCTACTTTGAAATTTTGTTTATGTGATTTACCACTGGTTGTAACTACCAGATATTCTGGCAATGATAGCTTCTGGCTTTGTAAAAACTCCTGCAATAAAGTTTTAGGATCTTTTGCTGGAGATTCAAGGTCTATATTTTGTATCAAAGGTTTGTAGATTGCCATGATCACTGTTTCCACTTGCACATAATTACTATCCAGATAAATAGCGCCCAATAAAGCTTCAAAAGTATCTGCAAGAATCGATGGGCGATGACAGCCACCGCTTTTTAACTCACCCTCACCTAATCTGAGTAGTTTATCCATTTGTAAGCTAAGTGCAATATTTGACAATGCCTTTTGATTCACAAAATTAGCGCGGAGCCGAGACAAGTAGCCTTCCGGCAATTCTGGGAAATGTTTATAAATAATTCCTGAGATTACGCAATTTAATATTGCGTCGCCTAGAAATTCCAAACGCTCGTTATGAGGCGCGCTGTGACTTCGGTGCGTTAACGCCGCTTGCAGTAATTGAGGTTGAGTAAAGCTATATCCTAGACGTTCGCAGAATATATCCAGTAACTGCTGAGTAGCAGTTGATATTGCTTCATTTTGCATAATCTTTCGAGTATTAATTGCTTGCTGCTTCAAAATCGATATTTAAAGACACATTGGAAAATAGCGGAATTTTTACTGTGTAGTTAGCGCTCAAAATGACTCGTCCATTTTCTCTATCTATTTTAATATCTTGACCACTGATGGATTTAATATCATCAATCTGAGCGCGTTTAATAAATGCTAATCTTATTTGATTTAAGTTTGCATTTTGTAGGCTTGTATCTTTAGCGACAGCTGATAGGTTTTTTTTAATCGATGAATATTCTATATAGGCAGGTGCAATTCTCAGGCCAGTGATAGCAATTAGCACCAGAACGATAGACCACATTATTAAGCCAACTAGACTAATACCTTTTTGTTTCAGTGACATCTTGTGATAATTCACGTTTTCACCTCATAGAAAAAAGCTTATTATTTAATCGACAATCCAATACGGCCAAAATCTCCAAAATTCCACCAAATCATGAACGCCTTACCAACAATATTCTCTTCAGGAACAAATCCCCAGTAACGGCTGTCACTGCTGCTATCACGATTATCGCCTAAAGTAAAATAATTTCCAGCCGGCACTTCGCAAGTAAACCCGCCACGACGATACTGACAGTTATCACGGAATTCAAACTGCCGCACGTTTGAAAACTGAATACCTTTAATATCCTGACTAATAATAACGGAATGCTTCTCGTCAGCTAGAGATTCCGAATAGCGATCGGAATAAATATACCCTAGCCCAGGTTCAATATATTTATAGTCTCCCTCGTATTCCATTTTAATCACTTCCCCATTAATAATTAGCTGTTTATTATGATAAGTGATAACGTCGCCTGGTACACCAACAACACGTTTGATGTAATCAATTGATGGATCTTCTGGATAACGGAAAACTAACACATCTCCTCGTTTGGGTTCATCCATTTCCAAAATTTTCTTATTAATAACGGGTAGCCTTATGCCATAAATATATTTGTTTACAAGAATAAAATCGCCTATTAATAATGTAGGCAGCATTGAACCTGATGGAATTTTAAAAGGCTCAATTACGAAGGAACGCAAGCTAAAAACAATCAAAATAATAGGAAAGAAACTTTTCGGGTATTCGATCCACCATGGCTCATTCTCATTTAGGCCACGTTTTTTTTTCCAGAAAATGGTATCCAATAACCAAACACTGCCAGTAATCATAAGCAGAATAAAAAGTATCAAAGGAAAATTCATACAATTTCCTTTGATACTGAACGATTGGTGCTATTTTGAATTATGGTATCTCTATCTAAATTCAACCTAAAATTCGGGAAAGAAAATTTCTCTCTACTCATCATCATTATTATTATTTATTATCGACCTGCAAAATTGCCAGAAACGCTTCTTGTGGAATTTCCACATTACCCACCCGCTTCATTCTCTTTTTACCTGCTTTTTGTTTTTCCAGCAACTTTCGTTTACGTGATATATCGCCACCGTAGCATTTTGCCAACACATTTTTTCGTAACGCCTTGACTGTCTCACGTGCAATGACATGGGCACCCACTGCGGCCTGTACGGCAATATCGAACATCTGGCGAGGAATTAACTGGCGCATTTTTTGCACTAATTCACGCCCCCGATACTGACTGCTACTTCGATGAATAATTAAGGACAACGCATCAACTTTGTCGCCATTAATCAATATATCCAGTTTCACTAAATCGGAGGCACGAAACTCTTTAAATTCATAATCCAAAGAAGCATAGCCGCGGCTGGTCGATTTCAATCGGTCAAAAAAATCCATAACAACTTCATTAAGCGGCATTTCGTATGTCAGCATGACTTGCTTACCCATATACTGCATATTCATTTGATTTCCACGTTTACTGACGCACAAAGTGATCACAGCACCAACATATTCTTCCGGAACAATAATAGTTGAAGTAATCATGGGTTCGCGAATCTCGGCAATTTTTGAAAGATCTGGGATTTTTGACGGATTCTCGATCTCAATCACTGTATCATCACGCATCAGTACTTGATAAACAACCGTAGGTGCTGTCGTAATCAAATCCATGTCATATTCACGTTCTAACCGTTCCTGCACAATATCCATATGCAGCAACCCAAGAAAGCCGCAACGAAAACCGAAACCCAGCGCTTGAGATACTTCTGGTTCAAAATTTAGTGACGAATCATTCAATTTCAATTTTTCCAATGCTGAACGCAATGCATCATATTGATTGGATTCTACGGGATATAAACCGGCAAATACTTGTGGCTTTATTTCTTTAAAGCCCTGCAATGGTTTTTCTGCCGGACGAATTGCAGAAGTTACGGTATCTCCCACTTTTGCTATATTCAGTTCTTTGATACCGGAGATGATAAAACCCACCTCACCAGCACTGAGTGAATCCCGAGCAGCCGATTTTGGCACAAACACGCCTACTTGTTCACAGAGCTGCACCGCCTTGCTGGCCATCAGTAATATTTTTTCACCGGGCTTCACTGTACCATCCATCACCCTGACTAAAATCACGACACCAACATAGTTATCAAACCAGGAATCAATAATTAAGGCTTTTAAGGGCGCATTCGGATCGCCTTTCGGTCCAGGAATTTTAGCGATCAAAGCCTCTAAAACATCTTCTACACCTTCTCCTGTTTTTGCACTAATCTTAATCGCATCTTGTGCATCAATTCCTATTACTTCTTCAATGTTGCTGATGACACGGGTCGGATCTGAAGCCGGGAGATCAATTTTGTTTAAAACCGGAATAACCTCAACACCTTGCTCGATCGCTGTATAACAGTTCGCAACGGTTTGCGCTTCAACGCCCTGTGAAGCATCAACTACCAAAAGGGCACCTTCGCAGGCGGCTAAAGAACGCGAAACCTCATAAGAAAAATCAACATGTCCTGGTGTATCAATTAAATTCAGTAAGTATGTTTCACCATTCCTTGCTTTGTAGCGTAAAGCCGCTGTTTGGGCTTTGATAGTAATGCCCCTTTCACGCTCTAGATCCATAGAATCCAATACTTGCGCTTCCATTTCCCGATCGGATAAACCACCACACAGATGGATAATACGATCCGCTAGCGTTGATTTGCCGTGATCAATATGAGCAATGATGGAGAAATTACGGATATGCTGCATCAGATATAAAATATAAAGAGTATATTTCCAGCAATCTTAAAGATTCACGCAGCCAGGCTGGAAACAAAAATATTGTATTGGCTATTAAGGAGGCAGCATTCTAACGAAATTTACCAAGATAATCATCTAAAGCTGCTAAATCGAGAAAATAATGGCAAATCTCCTGATTGGTAAACGGTGACATCAATACTGGAATTCGCTCTCCGTAACATTTAACCAGTTCTGGATCGGAATCAATATCAACAACCTTGAAATCGAATGATACTTGCTGCTGCAAATGCTGCAGAGCAAGCATCATATCTTGGCAAAGATGGCAGCCTTCACGGCCATAGATGATCAGTTCTCGTATTTGCTCGGAAGGAAGAAGGTTAGGTTCATTTTTCTTTGTCATCATCGGAGAGTTTCATTGTAATGAAAGTTGTGATATCTCCTCTTTTTACAAGCAGTGCAATATTTTTCCCACTCTTAACTTGATTAAGCAATCCATTAAATTGCACAACACTTTTTACATCCTTACTGTTAAATCCAAGGATAATGTCGCCAATGCGGATTCCTGAACTGCTGGCAATGCCAGGTTGCATGTCTTCAACCAGTAAGCCATTGGCGATCTCCAACTGTTTCTTTTGTTCATCAGTAATCTCACTTAATGCCAACCCAAGACGATTTGAAGTATCTGGTTTATTACTTTGCTTGAGTTTTCGATTTTCTGACACCTCATCAGAAGGCGTTTCTCCAACTTCGACCTTAACGGTTTTTAAGACACCATCCCTCCAAACTTGAATAGTTGCTTTTGATCCTGGTTTAGTATTGCCAACTATGCGGGGTAAATCTGAAGATGTCAAAACTTCCTTTTCATCAAACTTCAGAATAATATCGCGCGCTTGAACCCCCGCTTTTTCCGCAGGACCATTTTTTTCAATAGAAACAACTAATGCTCCTTTACTATCCGTTAATCCAAAAGATTCAGCCAATTCTTTGGTTACCTCTTGAATCATAACACCGATTCTTCCTCGACTTACTTTACCGCTAACCTTTAGTTGATCAGCAATTTCAGTAGCTACATTGATCGGTATGGCAAAAGACAACCCCATGAATCCGCCCGTACGGCTATAAATTTGAGAATTAATGCCGACCACTTCTCCTTTCATATTAAATAAAGGTCCACCTGAATTTCCTGGATTAATCGCAACATCCGTCTGTATAAATGGAACATAATTTTCCTGTGCCAAAGAACGCCCTTTAGCACTCACAATGCCCGCAGTGACGCTATGTTCAAAACCGAATGGGGAGCCGATCGCAATCACCCACTCACCTACTTTAAGATTTTCTGGATCCCCTCGTGTGACTTCAGGCAAATCAGTGGCGTTAATTTTAATTAGCGCAATATCGGTTTTACGATCGGTGCCGATAATTTTAGCGACAAATTCTCGTTTATCATTCAGCTTCACTGTTATCTCATCGGCGGTTTCAACCACATGCGCATTTGTCAGAATATAGCCATCAGAACTAATAATAAAGCCCGATCCTAGTGATTTAGGTTCAGATTTCCTTGGCCCGGGGAAAGGCTGAATATGCCTTTTAAAAAAATCATAAAATGGAGAATTTTCTGGAATTCCTGGTATTTCAGGAATTATTTGATTATTCATCATATTCGAATTTTGCACAGCACTGATATTCACTACTGCAACACCATGTTTTTCAACTAATCCGGTAAAATTCGGCAGTTCGGCAGCTTGAGCAAAGTTTACCGATAAAAATAAAACAAAGGGAACTATCATTAATTGAAATTGAAACATGCTTCTTATCCTTACTGTACGCTTATATAAAAAATGCATATATGCATGACTAACGATCAAAATGTTACGGAGTAATCACTATTCAAATTTAAGTCATGAATTTAAATAGTGATTATATAAATAATAAAATAATTCCTCATCTATTGCTGCCATATTTCTGAAAAGAAAAAAAAGTATAATAGATTCCAGCCAGTAATAACTTAATTAAGCTTAGTAACGGAGTCGCCTATTAGCTTAATGGTTTCCAATGGCGCTTCACCTACTGTGGTTATTTTACTGCCCTCCAACACCCGCACATAGATATTGATTGCGCCGCGCCCCGTAAAAAGACCCGACACAGGTGTTGGCACATCCTCTGCGATAGACTCAATAAAAACAGATACGGTTGCAAGCCCGTCAGATAAGGCAATATGATCCACAAACACAGGCTTCTCAGTCAGATTACGCTTCATTTCAATTAATTTTCTAAAACCTGGTGGCAAATTATTAACCTGCCATTTTAATTCACCTTCGTTGATGACAGAAGTCAATAAATTGGTTATTTTCCATTCATTTTGATTTTGAGTCATGAACGAACTGGGTTTCAATAAATCGGGTTGAATTTCTCCGTCAATTTCCAGTTGTGCAAATGCAAACTGCTCAATAATCTCGTCACCATCCGTGATGGCATTTTTTAAAAGCAGCCCAGTTCCAACATCTATCCAGAATTGATAACCATAGCGTAATGAATCTCTTGGTATCAAAGAAATAACCTGGCTCTCATGATCGATTATGCGCTCACGCTTGACTTCTTTGATGTAATAATTCTCATCAAGATTACCAAACGGCTGCGGAAGAATATCAGGGAAGAATTTACGAAACCAACGTTTCTCAGTGTATATTCTTTTGCTTTCTGGCAGATAACATTTCATTTCATCGTTAGTGCGAAAAACTATTCGTGGCGGTCCATCCAAAACTTCAATTCTTTCATGTTCGCCCACGTGATCAGTCTTATGAACGATGCGTGATGCTTCTATGTGATTATCTGCATAATAAATGAATGTTCCAGAGTAATTATGCCGACGAGGAGCCTCGGCCATTTTTTGCAACCAATCAAGTGCGCCTTCAGACGAACGGGATAACTCCTGTGCAACTGCAACTTGAAAACCAAATACTAAAAAACATAACAACGAAATATTGCTGCGACTAATCATCTACCATATCTTTCGTGATATTCAACGTTATGAATATTGCCTGCTTGTCCGCTCATTGTAATTCCCGGAGAAAATTCTCTATGCACGAACAAATAATCATTGATTTCAACTGGCGGGTGTGAATAATTATGAATTAGAGGCGGCGATGAAACCATAACGGGCGCAATCTTCAAGTTATTTTCCTGATTCGATTGCTCAGCAATCGTTATTTGTTGCGGCTTATATAAATTATTCATGATTAGCCCCGCAGAAATCATTGCAACAACAGAAGCAGCTACTGCAAACGAAAATACTTTATGCTTCTGTTTTTTGATTGCGCTTGTTACGCTGATTACATTGGGGGAAAGTACTGTAGGTTCTGATATTAATTTTTGACTGACACTGGAAGAGATATTTATGGATAATTGGGATGACTTTCGAAGCGTATCACCAATCAAATGATAAGTTTTCCATTCCTCATGTAAGTCATCATTTTTTCTGATGGCCTCAATAATATTGGCAACATCCTGTTGATCAAGTTCACCATCCATTAATGCAGATACTTTACTTTTCACATTACCACCTCTTATCTTTACTTGTCCCTAACAAAGGGCGCAATTGTTCTGAAATCGCTTCACGCGCACGAAATATTCGTGAACGTACAGTCCCGATAGGACAATTCATAATATTGGCAATTTCTTCATAACTAAGCCCATCAATTTCTCTTAATACAATCGCCGTACGTAACTCTTCCGGCAATGAATCTAATGTCTTATTCACCGTTTGAGCAATTTCCTGACTCATCAGTTCACTCTCAGGCGTATTCATTTCCTTCAGTAGCCCGCTATCCTCAAAGTCTTCGGCATCTTGGTTATCATAACCTTGCAAGGTTGGCAATTTCCGCCCTTGAGATACCAAAAAATTTTTCGCAGTATTAATACCAATGCGATATAGCCATGTATAGAAAGCACTATCTCCACGAAATGATGGTAACGCCCGATATGCTTTAATAAAAGCTTCCTGCGTAACATCCTCAACTTCAGCGGAATCGCGTATAAATTGCGACAATAAACGAGCCAGCTTGCGTTGATACTTAATGACTAGTAGATCAAATGCATGCTTATCTCCGCCTTGAACTCGTTCTACTAATTGTTGATCGATCTCCCGATCACTCATACAACTTGATCCCTGAGCATTTTGAATGAATTGTTACCCTTATTCTTGTTCCATTATAGATACCATAATGACACAAATGAACAAGTATACCTATCCAAATGAATCTCGGGAACTATGTAATTCTATGCCTATCGTATCAAAGACATTTAACCCTACTGATTAGTTCACTATTTAAATAGTGCATAATCAATGAAACTAGACTGAATGTACTCAGGTTAAGGTATTCTGAGTCTGTTATTATTCAATTCACTAATCATAATAAATAAAGACTCGCTTAATGACTGACGACAGTTACGATACGCTCATTATCGGCAGCGGATTGGCCGGGTTCTCGCTGGCACTGCACTTAGCACAACACAAGAAAGTTTGTATTGTAACTAAACAGACCACCGAATCAGGAGCCAGTTCATGGGCACAAGGCGGCATAGCAGCAGCGCTATCAAATGATGACTCTCCATCGCAACACGTCCAAGACACCTTGATTGCCGGAGCCGGTTTGTGTGATGAAAGCATCACTCGATTCATCACCGAGAATGCAACTGATGCGATTCATTGGCTGATCAGTCAAGGTGTAAACTTTACCAGCGACCAAACAAATGAAACGGGCTACCATCTGACTCGAGAAGGAGGCCATAGCACACGACGAATTATTCATAGTGGTGATGCCACGGGCAAAGCCGTACAACAAGCACTCATTCAAAAAATACGATCACACTCGAATATTACTGTTTTAGAACATCACATTGCTATTGATTTAATCATCGATTATAAATTGTATGATTCCGCAAAAAACCAGAACAAACGATGCGTTGGTGCATACATTCTCGACAAGAGGAAAGATAAGGTATTGACTTTTGCTGCGCAAAATACCGTGCTGGCAACCGGAGGCGCCAGTAAAGTTTATCTCTACACCACTAATCCTGACACGGCCACCGGTGACGGTATTGCAATGGGTTGGCGAGCAGGCTGTGGAGTCGCCAATATGGAATTCATTCAATTCCATCCAACCTGTCTTTATCATCCTCACGCAAAATCATTTCTAATCAGTGAAGCTGTTCGTGGCGAAGGTGGCTTATTAAAGCTTCCAAATGGCGAACGTTTCATGTCCTGGCACGATCAACGTGCCGAGCTTGCCCCACGTGATATTGTGGCTCGTGCCATCGACTTTGAAATGAAGAAAAGGGGTTTGGACTGCGTTTATTTAGATATATCTCATAAGCCTGCCATTTTTTTAAAGGAACATTTCCCAACCATTTTTGCCCGCTGTTTGGAATTGGGCATCGATATTACTAAAGAACCGATCCCCGTAGTTCCTGCTGCTCACTATACTTGTGGCGGGGTGATCACCGATAAACATGGCAAAACCGATTTGAACAACCTATACGCCATCGGAGAAACCGCGCACACCGGATTACATGGCGCCAACCGTTTAGCCAGCAATTCGCTATTGGAATGCTTGGTGCTAGCCCAGGCTGCTGGAAGTGACATCATTAATCAACCCACAAATGAATTACCAAAACTTCCGGATTGGGATGAAAGTCGTGTCACAGACGCTGACGAAGAAGTTGTGATTGCACACAACTGGGATGAATTACGCCGTTTTATGTGGAATTATGTCGGCATTGTGCGCACTACCAAACGGCTGCAACGAGCGCAGCACAGAATTGAGCTATTACGCGAAGAAATCAATGAGTACTACACCAACTTCCGTGTTACCAGCGATCTACTGGAATTACGCAATCTAGTGGATAGCGCCGATTTAATTGTGCAGTGTGCATTGCTGCGTCATGAAAGCCGCGGATTACACTATAGCAAGGATTATCCCGATACACTGCCACAGACAAAAAATACTGTGCTGAGAAAAGAAAACTAAGTTACTCCCAACAAAAACCAAAAGCGTTCAGCCGGATCAACGTGTACAGTTGTCAGCCTCCGATCACGTGCGTTACACTCATAACCCTATCTATCACAACATCCCTTCACTGAGCAATGCAAACCCACTGGAGCAACCCAAGCGTTGTCAAATGGTGCCAATACTTACTCGATAGTTACACACATTGGATCAAGCTGGAACTGATCGAACGCACCGGCACGACACTGCAACAAACCGAGCGATTATTCAACAGTACGTTTGTCGTGGCATCTCATGGTATGGAAGACGATCCCATATTAAATTACGGCAATCAAGCAGCTCTCAATTTATGGATGATGAACTGGCAGCAATTCACACAAACACCCTCGCGCCTCACAGCCGAACCACCCAACCGTGACGAACGTGCGCGCATGCTAGAACAAGCCAAAACACAGGGGTATATTTCTGATTATCGCGGCATAAGAATTTCCAGCACAGGAAAACGTTTCCTGGTTGAGCAAGCCACCATTTGGAATATCCACAGACCTGACGGCACGACAATTGGACAAGGCGCTACGTTTTCTAGTTGGAAACACTTGGACTAAATTCAACTTCTTCAAACCTATTCAGCGTAAAACAAATTTGCCCGAAACCACGAACTGGTTTATTCTTTGCCCCCTGCTTATCAGCAGCCTGGAGAAGTGACCGAGTGGCTTAAGGTGCACGCCTGGAAAGCGTGTGTACGGCTCAAACCGTACCGCGGGTTCGAATCCCGCCTTCTCCGCCACGGATCTAGTATTCATACGGTTTTTAAGCATATCACATATAAATTACCATCAATTATCCCATCAAAAAGATTTTGATTTAATCGTCTTATTTTGGGATAGGGTAAGTAATCTCCCGATCAAATTCTGATATCAGCAATAACCTTAGAGTATGCCCCATACGATTTATACCCACTTATATACCGGATATCCAGTGGCGATAACAGTTTTATTGAATTGTAATTGAAATCCTTATTAAGGCACACTTATTATGGCAATAATTGCCATTTTATGTTATTAATTACACATTAAGTGGCAAGATAAGGAGGATTTACCTATGCAAAGTATGAATATTTCTTTGCCTGATCCCTTGAAACAATTCGTGGATGGGCAAATCGCCCAGGGTCGTTACAGCAGTGCCAGCGAATATGTGCGCGAATTGATACGCGCTGATGAGAAACGCAAAGCTGAAGAACAGCTTGTAGCTAAGTTGCTGGAAGGATTGAGTGGCCCAGAAAGCGAACTAACATCGGCGGATTGGAGTGATATTCGCAAAGAAGCCTTAGCCAAACTAGAAGCACGAAAGAAACAACGCTGATGCCTAAAATCTATCAACGCGCAGCAGCCAGGCGCGATCTGGTAGAGCATTTCGTTTATCTTGCGGAAAATGCGAGCCTAGAGAAAGCTGAGCGCTTTCTGGCACAGACAGAAGCGAGCCTCAATGCTCTGGCTGAACAACCCATGATCGGCGCACCATTAACGCTATGCGATCCAACATTAGCGGGCATGCGCAAGTGGCGAGTTAAAGACTTTGATAATCACCTAATCTTCTATCTACCACATCATGACGGTATATCGGTCGTGCGTGTATTACATGCGGCACGTGACTGGTGGAGCTTATTGGGAATCGAAGCTTAGTCGAGTTGGAGCGATCCATAAAACCGCTGTCTGCCATGCATCAAGAATTAGAAGATACCTTTGCAAAGACTCCAAG
>RRZU013404098.1_pt1 | contig 24155 bp, 22 predicted proteins | sample 2165561 | NCBI WGS metagenome assembly RRZU01 (sample SAMN10456909, study PRJNA506462) | wastewater metagenome | isolation source: wastewater sludge | place: USA: Moscow, Idaho | reverse complement strand
CCGAACTGAATTATCTGTCACATTACGATCCTCTCACCGGTTTAGCTAATCGCTCGCAGTTACATGAGCTACTCAAAAAATCCTTACAAAACGCTATTGTAGGGCAGAAAGATAGTTCAATATTTTTAATCGACTTGGATCACTTTAAAAATATCAATGAAAGCTTAGGGCATAGCTTGGGCGATCAACTGTTACAAGCAGTGGCGCAACGCATTAGCCAGAGCCTAGGTAATAAATGCTCCTTGGCACGTATAGGCGGCGATGAGTTTGTGGTGATTTGCGAAACGGCTAATACCCCTGGGGAAGCAGCAGTAATAGCTCAAAAACTTCTACAAGCTAGCAAAGAACCTTTTATCATCAATGGCCAACAGTTATTTATTACTGGCAGCGTTGGTATTTGTCTATTCCCTCGTGCCGGTAGCAGCGTAGAAGAAATCATGCGCAATGCCGACTCAGCCCTAAGCAAAGCTAAAGCCAGCGGTCGTGAAACCTTCGCTTTTTACTCAAGCGAACTCACGGCTCATGCGTTCCAGCGGATTCGCATTGCTAGCGAGCTGCGCCAAGCGATAGAAGGCACCGGACTGCAACTCTACTACCAGCCGGTCTATGCCATGGCAGAACAAAAGCTGGTGGGTTGTGAAGCCTTAATACGCTGGGAACACCCTGAGCGCGGCTTAATACCACCCAATGAGTTTATTCCCATTGCTGAAGAGAGCGGCTTAATCAAAGCCATTGACCAGTGGGTACTGCAACACTCCTGTCAACAAATGCGCATATGGCAAGAGCAAGGACTACACATGCAGTTTATTGCGGTTAATATTTCCAGCCGCTCCTTATCCTCTAAGCCCGCACTACCGGAAATAGTTGCTCAAGTTCTGCAAGATAGCCAAGTAGCAGCACAGTACTTAGAAATTGAAGTGACCGAAAGCGCTGTCATGGAAAACCCCAAAAATGCTGATGCGATTCTAAAAGAGCTACGCTCCTTAGGCGTGAGCTTAGCCATTGATGATTTTGGCACCGGCTACTCATCCTTGTCGCGGTTAAAGTCTTTGCCTGTGCATAAGCTAAAAATTGATCAAAGCTTTATTAGCAATTTACCCACAGACCCCGAAGATATCGCGATTGTCCGCGCTATCTTAGCCCTAGGCGCTAGCATTGGTCTTGAAGTACAAGCTGAAGGTATAGAAACCGCTGAACAAATGCTCTTTTTACAAGAGCAGAATTGTAAGCTCGGACAAGGCTACTGGTTAGGCCGCCCCATGCCCGTTAAGGCCTTTACTGAACTGCTGACCGATAGTTTAACGGCTAAGCTTGCCTTACCCGCAAACGATCAGCAGGCGCCCTAAGAGACGCTAGCGAAGCTTAAAAAGAACAACATAAAGAACGGCGCAGCCACGGTAAGAATTAAGCCGCTGATAATCGCCGTGGGCACATACTCATAATTACAGGCTTTGCGCACAAACGGCAGGGTGGTGTCCATGGCAGTTGCCGCGCAGACACCAATGCTGCTATTGGCATAATTGCGCCCCAACAGAAACACCACAGTCAAGCCAATCAGCTCGCGCATTAAGTCATTGAGTAACGCCACACTGCCGTAGACATCACCTAAATACTGCCCGGCCAAAGCACCGGACAAACTAAACCAACCAAAGCCAGTACTGAGCGCCAAAGCCACCGCCAACTCTTCGCCAGTCATTAAGCTGAGTAACACGCCAGCAAGCATCGAACCAATCATCACCAGCGCCGGAATCACTAACACCCGCGGAGCCAACCAAGAACGGCTGATTGAGACCTGAGCTAAATCCAAACCAATCATCAGCAATAGCACATACAGCCAGTAAGAAATATTAAATACCACCGCGCCCAGCTGATTTTCATGCCAGTGTAGACGGTAAAAAAATGCGCCCAATAACACTAGGCTAAACGCAATTAAACACTCTTTAATCGGATGCCACAGCGCAGCCCAAGAACTGGGTTCATCATCCTCTGTCGCGGGTTTGCGGTTAAACGGCAGAATCAACGCAAACACCACTGCACTGATGGTAAAAGCGTACAGCGCTGAATGCTTTAAAATACTCAAACCTGAGGCCAGTGAACTAAAGGCTTCGCCAGACTCCAAGCCAATCACAAATAAAATAATCCACACCACTGGGGTAATAGTTTTTACTGCGTGGTGAATAAAGGCTTTAGGCAGTACTTTACCGAGACCATAGCCGCCGACTAAAAACAATAAAATGGGGATTACTGACGATAATATATTGTGCAATACAGCAGTCACAAATGGCCTCTGATAATCAAGGTAAAACGCGCTAGGAAAATAATAAGCGCATAGTTTAGTGCATTGCCCTTTTGAAAAGGGCCAGTCAGCGCAGTTATTTACGAATAATCGCCTGATTGGCCTGCAAGACAGCGTAAATCGTTGATTTATGGGTGGTGTGAGCAGCACACTAATCTGCGCATGATCAGCACCGGACGCATCTATTGACCTTGAAAGGTCGACCTACCAATAGACCGACAAATAGATCTGCAAAACACTGCAAGCCGTCCATTTGTGGGCGACAAAGGCGGCAGAGCAGCGTGATTCTGTTAAAAATCACCCCAAAGCTGCTGCGCCACACTGAGTGCCACTATAGGTGCAGTTTCGGTACGCAGCACTCGCGGGCCGAGGCGAGCCGGTTGAAAATCATGCTGCGCCGCTTGCGCAACTTCTGCTTCGCTTAAGCCGCCTTCTGGACCAATTAAGAAAGCCAAGCTGCTGGGCGCCGCATGTTCAGTTAACGGCTGCGCCACCGGATGCAAGACCAACTTCAAATCGGCTGCGACAGTGGCTTGCCAGTCTTTGAGCTGCTGCGGTGGATGAATTAACGGCACTTTAGAGCGCCCACACTGCTCACAGGCGCTGATTGCGATCTGCTGCCAATGCTCTAGACGCTTTTGTAGCCGCTCTTGATTTAAGCGCACTTCACAGCGCTCAGTAAACAGTGGGGTAATCTCGGCCACACCCAACTCAGTGGCTTTTTGAATCGCCCAATCCATGCGCTCGCCACGGGATAAACCTTGCCCCAGATGAATGCGCAAAGACGATTCGGCTAAACCATCGATGCATTGCTGCAACTCCACCTGCACCGACTTTTTACCCACTTGAGTCAGCTCGCCAATATACTCCTGGCCGCTCCCATCAAATAGCTGCACTGGCGCACCTGCAGTTAAACGCAGCACGCGGCTTAAATAGTGCGCTTGCGCTTCAGGCAAGTCATGCACACCTAACGCCAAGGGCGCAGCAACGAAAAAACGCGGTAGCGACATGTGTTAACTCCAGCCATTAAAAAACCACGCTATGGTGCGTGGTTTTTTATTAAGCGTCTAGCGCTTAATCCCGAGTAGCCAGATCAATCCCTTCGGTGGCCACTTCAGCCAACCAGTGAATTTGTTCAGGGGTGATCACATACGGCGGAATAAAGTACACCACATTGCCCAATGGCCGCAGCAGTGCACCTTTGGCCATGGCATGCTCATAGACTTTTAAGCCGCGGCGCTCTTGCCAAGCAAAGGGCTCTTTAGTGGCTTTATCTTTAACCATTTCAATGGCCAGCACCATACCGGTCTGGCGCACTTCGGCGACATGGGCATGCTGTTTGAGATGCTCAGTGGCATCCGCCATATGCTGAGCTAAGACCTTGTTGTTCTCAATCACATTGTCTTGCTCAAAGATATCCAAGGCGGCCAAAGCTGCAGCACAGGCCAACGGGTTACCGGTATAGGTATGGGAGTGCAGAAAGGCGCGCATGGTGTCGTATTCATCATAAAACGCCTGATACACATCATCGGTGGTCATTATTGCCGCCATGGGCAAATAACCCCCGGTTAGGGCTTTGGAGAGCACCATAAAGTCCGGGGTGATATTGGCTTGGTTACAGGCAAACATGCTACCGGTACGGCCAAAACCCATGGCGATTTCATCCAGAATCAGATGCACACCATAGTGATCACAGGCTTCACGCAGTAAGGTTAAATAAATGGGATGGTACATGCGCATGCCGCCGGCACCTTGCACCAAAGGCTCCAAGATCACCGCGGAAAGCTCAGTGTGATGCAGCTCCAGAGTCTGGCGCATATGCTCAAACATCAAGCGCGAATGCTCTGCCCAGCTCACCCCTTCTGGACGGTGGTAGCAGTCGGGACTGGGCACTTTAATGCAGTCCATCAGCAAGGCTTTATAGGTTTCGGTGTACAAGGCCACATCACCCACCGCTAAGGTGGCAAGGGTCTCACCGTGATAACCATTGCTGATGGTGGCAAAGCGCTTTTTCTCTGGCTTGCCATGGTTGAGCCAATAGTGGTGGCTCATTTTTAGCGCCACTTCAATCCCAGAGGAACCGTTGTCAGCATAAAATACGCGGTTTAGGCCCTCTGGTGTAATCTGCACCAAACGCTCCGACAGCTCAACCACCGGACCATGGGTAAAGCCTGCCAGCATGACATGCTCCAGCTGATCCAGTTGCTGTTTAATCCGATTATTAATCCGTGGATTGCAGTGACCGAAAATATTGGTCCACCACGAACTCACCGCATCTAAATAACGGCGGCCATCAAAATCTTCTAACCAAATCCCCTCAGCCCGACGAATCGGTACGATGGGTAAGGTTTCATGGTCTTTCATTTGTGTACAAGGATGCCATAACACGTCTAAATCACGTTGCATCCAATGATCATTTGAACTCAATTGCTTGCTCCCGTTAATGGACGATTCAGCCTAACAGATGCGCCCGAAACTGGCTGAGAAAGTTAGTCATGTGGTGACTCATAAACCTGCACTAGTACTTAACTCCAACTGTAAACAATGCTGCTCACCTGGCGCCAGCAGCAGATGGTCATCCAGCACATTGGCACTTTCAATACAGAGCATTTGTTGCCAAGCATCACTGGCAAAACCGCTGAGGGTTTGCGCTTTAGCAATCCAAGGGTTCCAAACAATGGCTGAGTGTGAGCCTTGGCTGCGCAAATCTATCCGCCGCTGCCAACCTAAATCAATAATCTGTAAATGCTCCGGCACTTGCAGGTAGATTCTGTCGGTTTCGCCGCTAAACTTTAAATTTCCCTCTTGTTCGCGTAACTGCCATTGTTCAAGGGTGTCGTAATAAGTACAGCCGGCTAAACCTTCGACCTGAGTCTGGCGAATATCACTGACGGCAAAATAGCTGTGCAGCGCCTGACTGATCGCCAGCGGCTGCGAGCCCAGATTGTAATTTTCTAGGCGAATGGTTAACTGTTCTGCCAAACAAATATGTAACTCTAAGGTTGCCGCATGGGGCCAGTTGCTTAATCCTGCACTGGCATTCAACTGCAAACTGATCTGCACACCTTGTTGATCAACGCTGCTGTCAATCAGCTGCCAATCCAGCGTGCGCGCCAAACCATGGAAAGGCGCATCCTTAGTAGTCATTTTCTGTACAGCTGCAGGGTTGCGCTGGATATCGCCAAACCATGGCCAACACACCGGCACGCCACCGCGCACGCTGTGCCCCTGCTGATACTCAGCACAAGCACTGAGCCAAATCAGCGGTGGCTGATTGATATCGGGAAAATAACTGAGAATCTGCCCGCCCTGTTGAACAATATCCAGCTGCGCTTGACCAAAACATAAGCGCCAGCCCGGTAAGCCAGAAAAGTCCATTGCCGTAATCGAAGACTGCATATTTTTATGTTCCTTAGTGCGTAGGTTAATAGGCGCCATACAGCCACCTTGTCTTGGTCTGATTGTAGGGCCTGTGCACAAGATTAGGCTATGTGGATGTTATCCACTGGCTAGGTGCATGGTGCTGTGGATAAGCTGGGGAGACTCAGCGCAAGAGCAGAGCAGGCGTAGCTTACAGAGCACTGTTCAAAAAACGTACAGAACTTTTAATCTGTGCACAAAGCCATGGGACGGTGCTGTGGATAACCTGTTCACCCTTGCCTATACAGCATGGCTAGCAAGGCTTACAGCGAGCTGTTTGTTTTTTGATCAGTTATTTTGAGTTATAGCAGCCAATAAGCATCATTAGCTTATCCACAACACAAATTGAGCAAGTGCATTGAGAAAAACACTAAAAAAAGCAACCTAACTGTATAAAAAGCGAACTTAGCCACTTTAACCGCTGCCAAGCTAACGCCAAGCAGCACTGCACGGCATACTTATGCACACCCATTTCATAAAAATTTTCGCGACTCATTAAGTTATGCACGGAGGACGTGCATGAGCCTGTGGATAAGCTGGGGAGACTAAAGGCTAGGCCATATAGGGCAAGGCTTACAGAGCACTGTTCAAAAAACATACAGCTGCTTTAAACTGTGCACAAAGCCATGGGACGGTGCTGTGGATAACCTGTTTACCCTTGGCTGTACAGCACAGCCAGCAAGGCTTACAGGCTGTTGATTACTTTTTAAACAAGTTTTCAACAAATACCTTTAACTTGAGCGCAAAAACCTCAATAAGCACAGTCCAGCTCTGATTTCTTTTGCAATAAAAAAATTGACAGCTCGTCTGACTGGCCTAACAATGCTGCGCAAATACTTATCAACAGCGCTATTGGATACCCAGCATGCCACCACGACTACTGACGCTATTTGGAGCTCTGATTATTGCCGTAGCACTCTGGGGCATGTTGCGTGGGAAAGTGATTGCTGGGGCGCGCGGCTTACGCAGCAACTATTATTATAAAGATGACAATCCATTTAGCTTTTATGGCTTTATCTTAATCTATCTGTCCCTTGGCTCGTTCCTACTCTATCAATCGCTGCGCTAATTCTGCCCGCCGGCAAAAGTTATCAACACGCGTAAAACGAGTTATCCACCCAGCGTGACTATAAGCCTGTGGACAACTTGGGGAGAGATTGCCCAAGGCTAGGCTGAGCAGCTCTTTGCGAGCAGTGCTCAGAAAACAACCAGGCCATTATAACTGTGCACAGTTAAGCTGGATGAGACTGTGGATAACTTGTTAGCACTCTTCGCAAAGCATTGTTTTATAAGGGTTATAGCCTGTTGATTACTTTTCAGGCAATGCGTTACCTCGCCCCCTTAAAACCCGCACAGCATCCCAGCTATACACAGCCAAAGCCGCCCAAATAAAGCCAAAGAAAATAAACGACTGCGCTGCAAAGGGCTCTTTAAATACCAGTACGGCCAATAACAACAACACCGTTGGTGTGATGTACTGTAAAAATGCTAATGACGCATAAGGTAAGTTTTTAGCTGCCTCGTTGAAGCACAACAGTGGCAACAAAGTGACAGGGCCTGCTGCAGCCAACCAAAACATCTCGCTACTGCCCCAAAACTCACTTTGCATACTGCTCGCTTGTGGGCTTATCCACAGCCATGTCAAAGCCACTGGCACCAACAACCAGGTTTCTACAGTCAGACCCGGTAAAGCAGCAACTGGTGCTTGCTTACGAATCAAACCATAAAAACCAAATGAACAAGCCAGCGCCAAAGAAATCCACGGCACCTTACCCAAGCTCCAAACCTGAAGGCCAACACCTACCGCGGCAAGTGCAATCGCCAACCATTGCAAACGGCGTAAACGCTCGCGTAAAAACAGCATCGCCAACAACACATTAACCAGCGGATTAATGTAATAACCTAAGCTCGCTTCAACCATGCGGTCATGGTGCACGGCCCACACATAAATCAGCCAGTTAGTGGCAATCAAAGCACCCGAAGCGGCCAAAAAAATAAAGCGTTTGGGGTGGTGATACAGCTCGAACCACCAGCCGCGGTGACGCCAGATCAATAATAAACCACTACTGAATAACGCAGACCACAGCACGCGGTGCACAATAACTTCCTGCGCAGGTGTGCCATCGAGGGTTTTGAAGTACAGCGGAAACAAGCCCCAGATACTGTAGGCTAAAAGCCCCAGCACATAGCCGCGGCGTGGATTAGGAGTAAAGTTCATATTGGTTAGCCAGCTAACGAAAGATTTAAAATCATTCTAGTCCGCATCCTTGCGACTGTCTTGCCGGCAATTAAAACAGCCGCAAATAAGGCTCATCTAAGGCCGCACGCTGCTCACGCAAAATCAAAATTTGCTCGCCCCAATAACGCTCACTACCAAACCACGGAAAGCTTTGTGGAAAAGCAGGATCATCCCATCGCTGAGCCAGCCATGCACTGTAATGCAGCAAACGTAATGCCCGTAAACCTTCAACTAATGGTAATTGCCGCGGAGTAAAATCATAAAACTCTTGATAGCCATCCACCAGTTCAGACAGCTGCGACAAACGTTCCTGATAATCCCCAGCCAACATCATCCACAAATCCTGGATCGCCGGCCCGGTGCGACAATCATCAAGATCGACCATAAAGAAACTTTCATCGCGGCACAGCAAATTGCCCGGATGACAATCACCGTGCACTCGAATCGGTGTATACGGGTGCTCAGCAAACACATCCTCAACCTTGAGCAGTAGATCACGCGCCACCGACTCCCAAGCGGGACGTAAGCTTTTTGGCACATGCTCACCGCTGCACAAGCGCTGAAAAGAAGCGTGGCCATAACTCTGCACATTTAATTCTGGGCGTTCGCGAAAAGGCTTATTGGCACCGACTGCATGTAAGCGACCAAGCAACTGCCCTAAACGATACAGCTGATCTAAATTGCCCGGTTCTGGTGCTCGACCACCGCGCCGCTCAAATAAAGCAAAGCGAAAGCCGGCATGCTCAAACAAACTTTGGCCATTATGCTGCATGGGGGCAACTAGCGGCACCTCACACTCAGCCAGCTCAAAAGAAAAAGCATGCTCCTCCAAGATTTGCGCATTAGTCCAACGTTCAGGACGATAAAACTTAGCGATTAACGGCGCTTTATCTTCAATTCCAACTTGGTAAACACGGTTTTCGTAGCTGTTTAAAGCCAACACTCGGGCATCACTTAAAAAACCTAGGCTTTCAACCGCATCTAAAACTAAATCAGGCGTCAATGCAGCAAAGGGATGAGCAGACATGGCAAGCTCCTTAAATCAAGAAACTCAGTGTAACAGCCTCGCAATAAAACACTGCGCTGTTCAACGAGTATTCACCGGTTGACTCACCGCAAAGCGCGCTCATGCAACTGAGGCCTATACTCTCTAAACAGCGTCATATCGACACAAGCCAGTAAGGGCCAATCCACTCTATAATGCAGGGCAAGAGTCTGGTTAAGCCAATTTTCGTAGGGTTAAAGGTGTTGTATGTCATATCAAAGCAAAGGTCGTACGCTGATTTTAAGCATCGTTGGGGTTTTGCTGGCGCTAAGCATTGGCTTGTGGGCGGGCAATCATTTAACTATAGGCCAAGATCAAGCTACGGCTTTGCGTGAAGCAGGAATTATTACCCTACCTACAAGCCGTGAGCTGCCAGCATTGCAATTAGCCAGCACTGACGGCGCAACTGTGAATAGCCAAGCACTCACAGGTAAATGGAGCTTAGTTTTTTTTGGTTACACCTTCTGCCCAGATATCTGCCCAACCACCTTGGCAGAGCTGCGCCAATTAAAAAAACTGCTGCCTGAGGACGCGCAACACAACCTGCAAATTCTGATGGTGAGCGTTGACCCTCACCGCGACAGTACCGAGCAACTGCAACTCTACCTCGAGTATTTCGACCCAGAGTTTATTGGCTTAACCGGTGAGTTAGCAGATATTCAAACCTTAAGTAACGCCCTCAGCATTCCTTTTATTCCCGGCGATACCAGCCTGCCGCGCTATACCGTTGATCACAGTGGCAACTTAGCTATTCTGAGCCCCGATGGTCGCCAGTATGGTTTTATTCGCGCACCTTTGGATGTTAAAGAAATTGCCCAGCAACTCCCAAAGCTGATTGCACCTTGAAGGTCAGCTACAACAGGCGCTAGCCAACCAATCCGCGCTTAATGCCCAGTTATTTATTGGCTCTATAGCAGCTTACTCACTCAGTGCTCAGTCAAAACAGACGCAAGCCTGTAAAGAATAAGCAGCACAATGGCTATGGCGGTAAATGGCTAAAATAAGAAAAAATGATCGAGGACAAGAGTTTATGCAATGCAGGCTGTTAAAGTCATAACCATTAATACTCAATACCTTTAGTACTGAGTACAATGAAGGTGAGTCGTGTTATCACTCCCCCTTTGTTTAGCCTTGAGGTAAGACTATGAAAAAAATTCTAATTCCACTGTTTGCACTGGGTGCAGCTTTTGCTGTGCAACCTGCTTTAGCCAGCGACGGTGAAGCTTTGTTCAAAAGCAAACCATGCGTAGCTTGCCACACTGTGGACAACAAAATGGTTGGTCCTTCACTGAAAGAAATTGCAGCAAAAAATGCTGATGTGGATGGCGCTGTTGAAACACTGGCTTTACACATTAAAGAAGGTAGTGCTGGTATTTGGGGTCCAATTCCTATGCCACCAAACGTAGTTACCGAAGAAGAAGCAACCACTCTAGCCCAGTGGATCTTAAGCTTAAATTAATCGCTTAAGAAAAAACCATGCTGGCTCGCAAGTATGCATATACTATTTGCGCCAGCATGGGATAACTGCTCACTCTAGCCGGCAATACAACCATTGCCTAAACTCAAAACACACAGCTCTACCCCTGCCTAAGTATCTACCCCCTACCTTCGCAAATGCTGCGGTAAGTGCGCGGCCCAGCGCCAATCAAGCTTTATGTGCTGGCGCAGTTTTTATCTGTGCTTTAAGCCTGCTGTTGTTTTGCCAAGGCTGTATTGTTGGCTACTTGCGGCTGATCTTTTGCCAGTTTTTTCTCTAATAAAACCGTATAGAGTGGACGTCCGCCCAAGAGCTGAGCGACCAAGGTTGCCCCCAGGCATGTAATCAACATAGGTAAAATCAAGTTGAAGCTGCTAGTTAACTCAAGCACTAAAATTGCCCCTGTCAGTGGCGCTCGAACTGTGGCCGCAAAGAGCGCGCCCATCCCAGCAATGGCAAACATGCCAGCTTCCAGCTCATAGCCTGGAAAATAGTCAATCGCAACATTACCGAACAACGCGCCAGCCAATGTGCCCAGTGCCAGCAAGGGTGAAAATACCCCACCTGGGGCGCCTGAGCTAAAGCTGATAATCGAAGTGAAGAAGCGCAACACTAAAAAAATGATTAATAGTTTTAAGGTGAAATGACCATTGCTCCAATCATGAATGACATTAAAGCCATCACCAACAGTTTCCGGTAAATAAAGCGCAATAGCGGCAAAACTTCCGCCAATCAACCCTCCAGTTAAAACAAAACGATAGGTTTTATCTTGGTAAAATGCTTGAAAGCGATCTTGCAAAAATAACAAGAAGCGGTTGTAAGCAATACCCAACAAGCCAATGCAAAAACCCAGCACAATAAACAACCACAAAGCCTGAATAGGCGCAGCGGCAAAAACTCCCACATCAAGCAACGCAGCACTGCCGTTAATTAAACGGAAGATTACCGTGGCCATGATTGAGCCAATTACCACTGCTTTAATTGAAACAATGTTGTATTTAAACTCTTCGCGCATCTCTTCAATGACAAAGATAATGCCAGCTAAAGGCGCATTAAAGGCTACGGATAAACCCGCAGCTGCACCGCTGGCCAACAGCGCATAACGATTATCTTTGTTTTTTAAACGAAAAATATCACTGAACATTTCAGCAGTATTGGCGCCAATCTGTACCGTCGGCCCCTCTCGACCCAGCACCATGCCAGAACTTAAAGTACCTAACCCAGCAAAGAACTTAACCGGCAATACCCGCCACCAGCGCACCGGCCGAAGATCCTGCAGCGCCCCTTCAATATCAGGAATACCCGAACCGCCAGCCTCTGGAGCAAAACGCTTAACCAGATAGTAGGCCAGCATAGTTAAGCAGGCTGAGAATATAAAAGTTGCTAAAATAATTTGCCATTTCGCGCTAAAATGCTGCTCAACACCGGTCATGCGCCAAGTTGAAATAAAAGCCACTCCCAGTTGAAATAGCACACCTATAAAGCCAACTACTGCACCTATCACTGCTGATAAAGTCAGGATATATACTGGCGTTTTATCGCTTTTAATTAGATGTTTAATAATATTCAAAATCCGTTCCTTGCTGCTCGATTAGAGCGCTTCTTGAATGTTAATAAAGTGGTGCAGTTGCTAGTACTGACACTGCTATTTTATGACGGCAATGACTTGAGCCTAACTTGCTCGAGCGACGCCAGCAAATAGAAATATGCCGCAAACGCGGACATAATCTAAGCCAAGGGTTATAAGCCAACAATTATTTAAGCAAAAAAGCTATAAACAAGCGCTCTTTACCTGACATTAAGTGTCCAGCGCTGTAGGCTAACACACCTTTTTGTGATGACATTAACCCTGTGATCTAAAGTTACTTTGGAGCTGATATGGATCAGACAAGCGCTTTCCCCGCGGCACTGCAAGCCTCTTTTGCGCCCGGCACTGTGGCCTTAATTGGTGCGGGTCCAGGCGATCCCAGCTTACTAACTTTGCGTGCTTGGAGCCTGCTCCAACAAGCTGATGCAGTGGTCTATGATCGCCTCGTAAGTCCTGAGCTAATGGCCATGTTACCTGCGCGCAGCCAGCGTCACTTTGTCGGCAAAGCCAGCGGTCATCACAGCTTAAAACAAGAGCAAATCAATCAACTGCTGGCTGACCTTGCCCAGCAAGGATTGCGCGTAGCACGCCTCAAAGGTGGTGATCCATTTATTTTTGGCCGGGGTGCCGAAGAGCTCGATTTTCTCTTAAAGCAGCAGATTAGCTGCCAAATAGTGCCGGGTATTACTGCCGCTTCTGGCTGCACTGCCTATGCGGGAATTCCTCTAACGCACCGTGGCGTAGCGCATTCCTGCCAGTTTATTACCGGTCACTTGCAGGAAGACGGCGCACTGAATCTGCCTTGGCCTAGTTTGGCTGATCCGAAAAAAACCCTGGTGTTTTATATGGGACTCAGCAGTCTTGCGGAGATTTCTCGCGAACTGATAAACGCAGGCTTAGCTGCAGATACACCGGCAGCATTAATTGGCAGCGGCACTTATGCCGAGCAGCAAGTGATTCGCGGCAGCCTCGCCAAGCTGCAAAGCATGGCCAAGCATGCTGAACTGACCCCACCGACATTAACCATTATTGGTCACGTAGTTGATTTGTTCAGTGATCAGCCAGTACGCCACCCAGCGTTACTTCAGCCCAGTAGTAGCGAAGCCGCGACAATAAAATAAAGCTGTGAGCCATGTCTACCGACTCCCCCAGTTGCAATGCTGCAAACGCTTAAAGTGCAGCCAATGCCGCAGGCAGCTCTCGATACTTAAACTCAAAGCCAATCTCTGCGGTACGCTCAGGACGAATATTTTGTCCACCTAACAATAACCCGGCCATGTCTCCCAGCATGAGCTTTAGCGCAAAGCCCGGCACAGGCAACACTGCAGGGCGGCGCAGATGCTTGCCTAAAGCTTGTGCAAACTGCTGATTGCGCACCGGCTCTGGTGCGCAGGCATTGTAAACACCCTGAGCTGATACATGCTGCAACAGGTGATCAATCAAAGCGACTTCATCGTCTAAGTGCACCCACGGCATCCACTGCTGACCGCTACCTTGTTTACCGCCTAAACCGAGACGAAACAGCGGTAATAAGCGCGATAAAAAGCCGCCTTTAGCGGTTAACACCAATCCTGTACGAATCAAAACCACACGAATCGCCAGCGATTCAGCAGCTAAAGCAGCATTTTCCCAGTCAGCACAAAGCTGCGTAGCAAAGTCCGTGGTTTGCACAGGACTGCTTTCGGTTAATACCTGCTCCCCAGCATCGCCGTACCAACCCACTGCCGAACCTGAAATCAACACCTCTGGCTTATGTGACAAGCTGGCCAGCCACTGCACCAGACGCTCAGTGAGAGCAATGCGGCTATCGCGTAATAACTTGCGCCGCGCCTGCGTCCAGGGCCGATCAGCAATGGGTGCACCAGCCAAGTTAATCACTGCATCAAGCTTGATATGATCCAGCTCACGCAACTCCGCCAGCCCATGCACAGCCTCGCCACACAAGCTTTTCACCTGTTCAGGACGACGACTCCAGACATAAATCTCATGGCCTTGCGCCAACCAAAACTGACACAAACTGCGACCAATCAAGCCCGTGCCGCCGGTTATTAAAATACGCATAGTGATTGTCTCCTGCTTCATAGCCGCTTAAATAGACAAGGTGCTACAACATGCTACTGATGCCGTTGTTAGTAACGCACACAAGCCCTGCTACACACTATAGTTCTTTCGCAAATACTTATACAACTACCCATGGCTCGTATAAGTATTTATGATATGCCTTATACAGCTACTGCCCTCTTTTTACTGCAAGGAACTCTTATGTCGTCTTCTCAAGTTGCTATTATCGGTGCCGGAATGACCGGCATTACCGCAGCCCGCAGCCTTAACAACGCCGGGTATACCGTACAACTGTTTGAAAAAAGCCGCGGCAGTGGTGGGCGCTTAGCCAGCAAGCGTAGCGCTATGGGGCGCGTTAATTTAGGCGCACAAGCTTTTCACGCTGATCAAGCAGAGTTTCTTGCGGAACTCGATCACTGGCAGCACGCCGGTTGGCTCAAGCAGACCCAGCAGCAATGGACCGGTATTCCCTATATGAGCGCCCTCACCCGTAATTTGCTGGGCGAGCTCAACACTTTATTTTCCTGTGAAATACGCCAACTCAGTCACACTCAGCAAGGCTGGTTACTCCTTGATCAACATGGGCAGCAGCACGGCCCCTTTGCACAACTCATAGTCGCTATCCCTGCACCACAAGCCAGCACACTGCTGAGCAACTGTGCGCCTGATTTAGCGGCCTGTGCTGCCAGTGTAGTAATGCAGCCCACTTGGATGGTGGCCTTAGGCTTTAAAGAACCGCTCACCGCAAGCCAACCCTTAAGCCCTATGCAGCAGCGCATTATTGCCGAGGTACGGCCCAGTGCAATCGCTGCTGAGCAGCCCATGCAAACGTGGTTACTGCGCGCCAGTGTGGCTTGGAGTATTGAGCACCTAGAGGATGAGCCTGCGCAGGTGATTCACCGCCTCAGTAACTGCTTTGCCGAGCTCTTCGATACCGCACCGCCGGAAGCTGATAACGCTTTCGCCCATCGTTGGCGTTATGCATTAGGCGCCCTTGAACAACCGCTCAATACCTTGACAGACTTATCCCGTGGCCTTGTGGTTGCCGGTGATTGGTGCGGCCAAGGCGATCTGCAAAGCGCTTGGTGCAGCGGTCAACATGCAGCCCAGCAATTGATTAACAGTTAATCCCTTAATCTCTATCAACACAGCGGCCCTGGAGTAATACAGCAGCGAATTAGTCTGCGGATATGCGCTTTTCTTTGTTAAACTGCGCAGCAAAATATTTCCCACTTAGGTAACTGCTGTGATTGAAGCCGTATGGATCGTTTTTGCCTTTAGTTTAGGCATTGGAGTACGGCTGATCGGCCTGCCGCCTTTGATTGGTTACCTGGCTGCTGGCTTTGTGATTGCTGCCTCAGGGGACTATCTCGATGTCACCGTAGAGAGCACGCAAGCGCTGCAACATATTGCCCATTTGGGCGTATTGCTGCTGTTATTTACTGTGGGTTTAAAACTTAAAGTCAAAAGTTTAGCCCGCCCAGAAGTAATGGGTGGCGGTTTACTGCACTTTTTTATTAGTACCGCAGTATTCGCCCCAGGCTTTGTGTATTTCCTCGATATCAGCTGGTACACCGCCACTATGCTGGCCATTGCCTTATCTTTTTCCAGTACGGTATTGGCGGCAAAAGTTTTGGAAGGCAAGCGGGAATTACGCGCATTCCATGGTCGCGTGGCCATTGGTATTTTGGTGGTGCAAGACTTAATTGCCCTCTGTGTGATGAGCATCGCCAGCGGTCAAACCCCCTCGATGTGGGCGCTAATAGTTTTTGGCATTCCCCTGCTGCGCCCATTGATTTATCGCTTGGTCGATTACAGCGGCCACGAAGAACTGCTGGTCTTGCTGGGCCTACTGCTAGCGCTGGTAGTTGGCGGCTATGGCTTTGAGCAGATTGGCTTAAGCTCTGAGCTGGGTGCTTTAGCTTTTGGGGCATTACTGGCTAACCACCCACGCTCTAGTGAGCTCTCCAAAGCGTTGTGGAGCATTAAAGAAATCTTCTTGGTGGGTTTCTTTTTACAAATTGGTATTGGCGGCTTACCGGATCAGCAAGCAATTATTTTCGCCTTAGTGTTGGCCATTGCCTTACCGCTCAAAGGCATCTTGTTTTTTGCTTTGATGGTGTTGTTTAAACTTAGAGCGCGCAGCGCTTTTTTGACCAGTTTAAGCCTAACCAACTACAGTGAGTTTGGTTTGATTGTCGCCAGCGTCGCTATTCCTGAGTGGATTATTCCACTGGCGCTCACTGTAGCTTTCTCCTTTGTGATCTCCGCACCACTCAACCGCTTTGCTCACAACCTATATGACAAGCTCAATAAGTACCTGATTTTATGTGAACGTAAGGGCTACCACCCTGATGAGCAACCGCTGTATATCGATGATGAAATCCTTATCGTCGGTATGGGCCGTACTGGCATGGCGGCGTATCAAGTCTTACAGGAACAAGGACATTCGGTCATCGGCATCGACTCTGATCCGATTAAAATTGAGCAACAAGCTGCAGAAGATATTCACAGCTTATTTGCCGACGCTGAGGACGCCGTGTTCTGGAAGCGTCTGCGCGCACCGCATTTAAGGTATGTAATTTTAGCGGCAAATGATTTAGAGGCTAAAACCTTAGCAGCTAAGAAACTGCGTGAGAGTGGCTTTAAAGGTTTTATTGTCAGTCACTGTTTATACCCAGAAGATGCCGACAGCATCAGTGCCGCTGGCGTTGATGTGATCCACAAAACTTTCTCAGAAACGGGCATGCAACTGGCGCAGCAGGTGCTGATACAAAGCAAACAACACAGCGCTTAAACACTGCTGCTATAGCATCTGTTCGGCACATCAATCAACAGCACTGCTTGCGTGCTCAGGGCTCAGCTCTACAATAGCTGAGCCTCTGCCAGCATTAATAGATATCAATCATTGGTCGGGGCAGGTAAGGCCTTATATTCAAGGCCTTGTTGGGCAATGCTGTAGCACTCTTGAATATGTGCATAACCAAGCAGCAACATGGCACTGCCACTTAACGCCGCTGCTGCTGCCTGCCCAGCAAAAGGAATAAACTTTAAAGTTTGCTTCGCGGTCAAACGAACACCTACTTTTTGCAGCAAAGAGACCACCACCTGTTTGCTCACCAGCTGGCCAACCACACGGCTACCTGTGGTCTTAATCACCCCATATAAAAAACTTTTTAATTGCGGATCAAGGTGACGCATTTGCTCTTGGGTTAAGCCAAATTCGCGACTAATCGCCGGCAGCAGCTCTAATAACAAGCCCACATCTGCAGCGATATCCACGCCGGGCACGGGTATTAAAGTCAGGCCACCGGAAGTCAGCGCGCGCTTTCTAGCCATGGTTTTGCAACGCGCACGTACCGCGTCTAGCTCTTCTATGGATCGAATTAACACAGGCAACTCCTCTCTAGCTCAACCACAGTGTACTGCTTGCGCCGGGCTCTCTCACTAGCAATTACTCACTAGAGGAGCCAGCGCAGCTTGCAATTAATGCAATTTCATCCGCGGGTGGGTTCGTTTGCCGATGCGGTCGCTGAGCATAATCAGTGCCGTACGAAATACACCGTATAACACCACCTGATGCATCCTATATAAAGAAATATAGAACATGCGCGCCATCCAGCCTTCCACGTTTACCGTGCGCATAAAGCCACCCATGATGTTACCCACCGCACTGTATTGCGAGAGGGAGACCAAAGAGCCGTAATCACGGTAACTGTAACTGGGCAGCGCTTTGCCCTTTAATTTTAGCGCTAAAGCTTTGTTTAAAAAGCTGGCTTGCTGATGGGCTGATTGCGCCCTGGGTGGGACATTTTTATCGCTGCCTTCACTAAGAGGACAGGCCGCACAGTCGCCTAAGGCAAAAATATTTTCATCTAACGTAGTTTGTAAGGTCCTGTGCACTACTAACTGATTAATGCGGTTGGTTTCTAAACCATCGAGCTCAGTTAAAAAATTCGGTGCTCGCACCCCCGCCGCCCACACTTTTAGTGTTGCTGGAATAAAACCACCGCCTTTGATGCTCATACCATCAGCGGTGACTTCTTCCACTGCTGCCGACAACTTAACCTGCACCCCCAGCTTTAATAACTGCTGATGCACCTCATCGGCAATCTTCTCAGATAAGGCCGGCAAGACCCGCGGACCTGCTTCAATCAAGCTGATATTCATATTTTCTGGCTGGATATTCCCCAAGCCATAGGCAGATAACTCTTCTGCGGCACGGCGCAACTCCGCAGCCAACTCCACCCCAGTTGCACCAGCACCAACAATGGCAATGTTAACCGAGTGGTCAATATCGCCTTGGGCATGGGCTGTTAAATACTCGCCTAATAAACGCCGGTGGAAGTTTAATGCATGCTGCGGACTATCCAGGAAAATACAGTGTTCAGCTGCACCCTGGGTACCAAAGTCATTGGTAAGGCTGCCCACTGCAACCACTAGGGTGTCATAAGGCAAGCTGCGGGCTGGCACCAGCTCTTGATCTTTTTCACCCAGCGTTGCGCTGAGCTCAATGGTTTTCGCTTGCCGATCGATCCCAGCAAAGCGGCCAATTTGGAACTCAAAATGATTCCACTTGGCTTGAGCTAAATAGTTTAATTCATTATCCGTACTGTTCAGTGAGCCGGTGGCCACTTCATGTAATAGCGGTTTCCAGATATGAGTTAGGTTGGCATCCACTAAAGTTATTTTAGCTTTTTTGCGTTTACCTAAGGAACGCCCAAGTCGGGTTGCCAGCTCCAGTCCGCCGGCACCACCACCCACAACCACAATGCGATGTAACATGCTGTTATAGCCTATAAACTAATAATTATTTTCCGCTACTATACGATGAAAGTCGCAGATAAAGCAGCGTTCTTTATGACTGCAGCTAAAGAAGTAGTCAATTATTTAGTTCTGAAAGTCTCTGGCCAAAGTCTTACAGCTTGATACTTTAAGACTTTGGCTCAGGTATAGGCATGCATAAACGCTGTGCGGGTAGCGCAATGGCGTTTTAACGCACCTTAATCACCAACTTACCCACAGCTTTACGCGCCCCTAGGGTATTAATCGCTGCGGCAGTTTCTTCCAGCGGGAAAGTTTGTGAGACCAACGGCTTGAGTTTTCCTTGGGTATACCAAGCAAAGAGTTGCTGGAAGTTGGCCACGTTATCTTGCGGCTGGCGCTGAGCAAAAGCCCCCCAGAACACACCAATTACCGCAGCGCCTTTTAACAGTGGCAAGTTCGCTGGTAACGACGGGATAGTACCGCTAGCAAAACCAATCACCAGCATACGGCCATTCCAAGCAATGGAGCGAAACACCGTTTCAAATAAATCACCGCCCACTGGATCGATGATCACATCCACGCCCTGTCCCTTGGTTAAGGTTTTTAAACGCTCACGCACATCTTCATCGTGATAATTGATCAGCTCATCAGCGCCAGCTTGACGTGCTACTTCTAGTTTCTCAGCGCTACTGGCCGCAGCAATCACCCGCGCGCCCATGGCTTTACCAATCTCAATCGCAGCCAAACCTACGCCACCGGAAGCACCTAACACTAATAAGGTTTCCCCTTCTTGTAAGGCGCCGCGCTGCTTTAACGCATGAATTGCTGTGCCATAGGTCATGCTAAAAGCCGCTGCGGTCGGGAAATCCATCCCCTCAGGCATCGGTAAAATATTATAAGCAGGCACCGCAACTTGTTCCGCACAGCTGCCCCAACCGGTTAACGCCATAACGCGCTGACCCACTTGCAAATGACTGACTTTCTCACCCACAGCGCTGATTACACCCGCAGCCTCACCACCCGGAGAAAATGGAAAAGGCGGTTTAAATTGATATTTACCTTCAATAATTAGGGTGTCAGGAAAATTAATACCTGCCGCATGCACATCCAGCAGCACTTCATTTTTTTTGATTTCGGGGCTATTTACTTCTTCTACAACCAACGTATCTGCTGGTCCAAAGGCTTTACACAAGACAGCTTTCATAAGGCACCTCTAATTTGTTGTTTTCTTGAGTGTAGAGCGCACAGAGTAGAGTTCAATCTGTATGCATGTAAGTGATAGTGTATTATCGCAATGCAAAGATGGCGGTTGGCCTCATATACAGGTGCAGCAAGCTCAACGCAGAAACCACTGCCCTGTGAGACATTGAAAGCAACTAAACCCTTGCTGCTAGAGCTAGGCAGCACAACACAGCTTTATCCCTTGGAGCAGTTACGGTGAAATATTTATCAATCCTAGTTCTGGCGTTATCACTCAGCTGGACCGCCCATGCTGAAGATACAGCTGTCAACCCAGCCAAAACACCTTCTGCTTACGTCAACTTAGTGCCCGCAATTGTCGGCAACTACGGTGCCGGCAGCAAACTGAAGTACTACAAAGCCGATATTGCTTTGCGTGTGCATCCGGACCATGTCAGTACTGTTGAGTACCACGAACCACTGATTCGCGACCAACTGATCCAGTTATTTGCTCAGCAATCTGATGCGGATATGAATGATTTCGATGGCAAAGAAGCCATGCGTCAAGCGGCACTACAGCAAGTGCAAGCGGTGCTTAAGCAAGAGGAAGGACAAGATTTAGTGGAAGATTTGTTGTTCAATAACTTAGTTGTGCAGCCTTAAACCGCTAACACGCCTGCGATCATTGCAACCGCAGGCGTAAGCAGCACTTAGAAGTTGTAGCGCAAGCCCACAGAGGCGAAGTCTACGTCGTGTTCAAAGTTAACGCGGTATGTTCCAACCTGTGCTTTTCTGTCAGAAACTTTTCTATAACGCTCATACTCAGCAACCACTTCAACCGCTGGAGTAAAGGCGTAAGCAGCACCGACCCCAAAGGAGTTCACGCCATCGGTTTTCTTGCGGCTAGCATAACCCGCTGGTGCCGATAGCTTAGACTTGGTTTCTAAACGATGGTAACCAACTTTGGCAAATAATTTAAAATCATCCAGCGGTAAAGTACCGACTAAATTAGCACCCAAACCTTTGGTTTCGGAGCTTGCGCGTGCAGACCACAGTTTATCTTTCGCTTTACCTAAATCAACGTATTGCGCTTCGATGGCAATATACTGATTAGCCTGTAAGCCCACGGCTATTTTATAGCCCGTATCTGTATTGCTGCGGAAGCCCTTAGCATCTGACTGACCAATATTGCCACTTAAATAACCTGACGGCTCTTGAGCCTGCACTGCTGTGCTTGCAGCACCCAGTACTAATGCTGCCAACAACGTGCGCTTTAACATGCTTAAACTCCATAAATAATACGATTATTTTTAACGCAGCAGACTTTACTTTAGCGCACTATTTCCTGCAGCACTTAGCTGAACCTAAGCTGTCAAAGCTCAGCAAAAACACTTCCCATGCAAAACTGTCTGCACCAGCGCTGCTCAGCCTGCGACAGTGGCAATGATAAGAACTCAAGTCGTGAAGCAGGTAGACAAAGCCAAGATTAGCTAGCAAAAAGAAAAGAATGACAACTGGAAGGGTAATAAAGAGTAATAGCACGTAGATATTAACCAGCGGGCCCGTCAAGGATGAGCCCGCTGGTAACTGCTGATTGCGACTGATGCGCTCAACAGGATTTGACTAAACCGACACAGTGTAGTGCCAGTTTAAATAACACTTAGAAGTTGTAGCGCAGGCCCACAGAGGCGAAGTCGATGTCGTGCTTAAAGCTGTGCTTTTCATCATCAATGGTAACTTTTTTATCAGCCACACCTTTATAGCGCTCATACTCAGCCACTACTGCGAATTCAGGAGTGATATTGTACGAAGCACCTACACCAAAGGAAGGCGTCCATTTTCTGACATTATCGCTACCTGAATCGCTAAAGCTACCAACACCTACAATGCTTCCAGTCTCTTTTAAAGACCCTTTAGTTTTTAGGTAGTGATAACCAACCTTAGCAAACAGAGTGAAGTCATCAATTGGTAAGGTTCCGACTAAGTTGGTTCCAAAACCACTTGTATCAAAATCAATTTTCTCAGAGTAGGAAGCAACCCCTGGAGCACTCAGAGTTCCTTTATACTTTGATTTACCTAAATCAATATATTGCAATTCAAGAGCAACATACGGGTTAGCTTGTAGGCCTACTGCAATTTTATAAGCAGTATCGGTACGGTCTGTAGATGTAGAGCCACCAAATTCTTTAAAGTCGTTCATCTCTCTTTTAACTACGCTAGGCTTATCCGCCTTAGCCTGACCAACACTACCCGTTACATAACCGGATACTTCATTTGCCTGCACTGCAGTAGCGGAAAGACCTAGCACCACTGCTGCCAATAATGTTTTCTTCAACATCCTATAACTCCCTGAATAATAATGCTTTTAATTAGCGGACCTGAGTTTACGCAAAAACAACTTTATGTCCAGCCACCAAAGTGTGGTTGATTTATCATTATTAACAAAAAACTTACTGCTCTTACAAAGCAGGTTTTAAACTCGGCGAACCACTAGTTGCTGCAAAACATGCGATAAATGTTTGACCATAGACTCGGCATTTGCCACAGGTAAATACGGCACTTCAGCTAAGCACGGTGCAGGCATCAGCTGCTGCAAGGTTGCTAGGTTTTCCGCTAAGCGTGCGCAATTGGGGTCGACCACATTCGCTACCCAACCGGCCAACTCCAGGCCGTCATTGAGAATTGCCTGCGCACTCAATAAAGCATGATTTATACAGCCCAGCTTCACGCCCACCACTAAGATCACTGGTAGCTGCAGGGCAATGGCAAAGTCTGAGAGGAACTCCGTATTAGAGATCGGTACGCGCCAGCCGCCAGCGCCTTCAATCAGAGTAAAATCAGCCTGTTCTTGCAAAATAATCTGTGCTGCCCGATATAAGTCAGCCACGGATAACTCAACACCCGCTTCCTGCGCGGCAATATGTGGGGCAATCGCTGGAGCAAAAGCATAGGGATTGATCTGTGTATAAGGCAGCGGCACTGTGCTTTGCGCAATAAGCGCTAAGGCATCACTATTACGTAAGCCCTCCGCACTCATATCACAGCCAGAAGCCACCGGTTTCATTGCTAATGTACTGCAACCTTGTTGTTTGGCCGCGCAGAGCAGTCCTGCGGCAACGCTGGTTTTGCCGGCATCGGTGTCTGTGCCAGTAATAAAAAATGCCTGTGCCATGCTTAACCCTCTTTACGTAATACGCCGTAGACCACCTGCCAAGTTGCAGGCAAACCTTGCGGCTGACGGTAGTATTCATAAGCATTCAGCAAGCGTTGCAAGCCTTGCCGGCTAACTAAACCTGGCGCACGTCCATCTTGCAAATGATCGGCTCCTAAATGCTTCAGCTCATGGGTCAGGTCAGCCACTTTGGCGTAATGATAGATATGCGTATGACAGTGCAAATCCAGCATCTGCAAAGCACTGGCAGCGGTTAATTCCTGATAGCGCTTAAGTGTGCGAAATTGATTGACGTGAGTGGCGTTATCCACCGCCTGCCAGCTACGGCGCAGCTCGATTAATGAGCCATCTGCCAGGCTACTAAACAGCAGCACACCGCCAGGTTTTAGTACTCGATGCGCTTCATGCAAAACCTTAGAAAAATCAGTACACCACTGCAGCGCTAAACTGCTAAAAACCAGATCTTGGCTATTGTCCTGCAGTGGCAGCTGCTCAGCATCGGCGCAGATATAGCTGAGGTCTGGGCAGCGTGTACGCGCAAAGGCCAACATACCTTGGGCAAGATCAAGGCCGGTACCGCGCGCGCTGGCAAAACGTTGCTGTAAATGTTCACAGAAATAGCCCGTGCCACAGCCAAGATCCAGCCATTGCTGGATATGCGCAGGGCAGATTGATTCAGGCAGTAAGCTGAATAAACGTGCGCCCACCGCGCGCTGAAAATCTGCAACGCTGTCATAGGTTTCAGCGGCGCGTGAAAATGCAGCGGCAACCTGTTGTTTGTTGTTCTGCTGCGGCGCTGACAACTCACGCATGCTGACCACGCAGAACAAAGTCGGCAATGCGCTGGGCTAATAATTGCGCTTCAACAATAAGACCGGCATGGCTGTGTCCGAAAAACTCCACAGTGGCTT
>RRZU013533137.1_pt1 | contig 24161 bp, 18 predicted proteins | sample 2165561 | NCBI WGS metagenome assembly RRZU01 (sample SAMN10456909, study PRJNA506462) | wastewater metagenome | isolation source: wastewater sludge | place: USA: Moscow, Idaho | reverse complement strand
TGGAACAACTTCAACGTCTCCGTTGGCGTAAGCGACGCTTTTATGCAAGCCGTAGCCGCCAACACCGCCTGGGAGCTGGTACACAAAGCCCGCCCAGGCAAAAAACTCATTGACAACGGCGCACACCAGCGCAGTGATGGTCTTTGGGTCTACAGCATCATCCCCGCACGCGAGCTGTGGGACACCATCATGCAGTCCACCTACGACTTTGCCGAACCTGGCATTTTGTTCCTCGACCAAATCGGGCGCGACAACAACCTCAACTACTGCGAAACCATTGCTGCCACCAACCCCTGCGGCGAGCAACCCCTGCCCAACTACGGCTGCTGCGATTTGGGCCCCATCATCCTGCCACGCTTTGTGCGCAACCCCTTTGGCGTAGGCGGCGCAGCCGAGTTTGACTTTGCCGCATTTGAACAAGCCGTAGCCATACAGGTACGCGCCCTGGACAACGTGCTTGATGTCACCTGGTGGCCCCTGCCGCAGCAGCGCGAAGAAGCCCAAGCCAAGCGCCGCATTGGCGTAGGCTTTACGGGGCTGGGCAACACTTTGAGCATGTTGTGCCTGCGCTACGACCGCGACGAAGGCCGCCACATGGCAGCCACAATCGCCCGCCACATGCGCGACGCAGCCTACCGCGCCTCGATTGAACTCGCCAAAGAAAAAGGCGCATTCCCCAAATTTGACGCAACCGCCTATCTGGGCAGCGAAAGCTTTGCCAGCCGCCTGCCCGAAGACATCAAGGCAGACATCAAAACGCACGGCCTGCGCAACAGCCACCTGCTCTCCATCGCCCCCACAGGCACAGTCAGCCTGGCCTTTGCTGATAACGCCTCCAACGGCATCGAGCCCGCTTTTTCGTGGACCTACAACCGCAAAAAGCGCGAAAGCGACGGCAGCACCAGCCAATACACCGTAGAAGACCACGCCTACCGCCTCTACCACGCCCTGCACGGCAGCAGCGGCGACGCGGCACTGCCCGCCTACTTCGTCAGCGCACTGGAAATGAGCGCCCAAGACCACATCGGCATGATGCAAGCCGTGCAACCCTTTATTGACACATCCATCTCCAAAACCGTCAATATCCCTGCCGACTACCCTTACGAAGACTTTAAAAACCTGTACCACCAGGCATGGACTGCCGGCCTGAAAGGGCTTGCCACCTACCGCCCCAACAACATCTTGGGCGCAGTACTTGAAGCGCCTGCACCAAGCGCCGCCCCAGCGCCCGCGCCTGCTGCTGCCCAACCCAGCAGCAACGAGCCATGCATCGACCCCATGCGCACCGTCATCGAAAGCCGCCCCAAAGGCGCACTCAGCGCCCTGACCGAAAAAATCGAGTACTGGACGCAAGACGGCAAAAAGCGCCTCTACCTCATCGTCTCCTTCATGCCCGTATCCTCACCTGACGGGCGCACGGTAGAGCGTGCCATCGAGTTTTTCATGCCCGTAGGCCAAAGCGGCGAATCACAGCAGTGGATTACTGCCACCATGCGCTCACTGTCGCTGGCTGCGCGCGGCGGCTTTCTCGACCGCGCCCTTGAAGACTTGCGTAAAGTCGCCTGGGACCGTGGCCCCGTACGCCTGGGAACCTACGCCAAAGAAGACGGCACACTCGTTCCCCGCTGGCACGACAGCGAAGTAGCCGCCATCGCCTATGCCCTGCAAAACCTGATTGCCGAGCGCACCCAAATGGAGCTGCCCCTGCGCGACATGGACGCACCCTCGCCCAACTACACACCTGCCACACAAATGACGCTGCCACTCATGGCTGGTAAAAAATGCCCCGAATGCGGCGCTCCTGCCCTGATTCGCAAAGACGGCTGCGAATACTGCACCCAGTGCGGGCATACAGGCAGTTGCGGCTAATACCACCAAGTCAAGTCAAGCCCAAGCCGCTGCCGCATGGCGGACGGGCTTGGCTGCACTTGGGCACAACTGGCTTGCCCCCTTTGCCCGCCACAACATCGCCATAATCACAACCCCCACAGAGCAGCGCAGTCACGCAGCCGCCAAGCGCACCTGCCCCGCACAAAACCTGCACGCACACACGCCAAGCGCACTGGCATTACACTTCAAGCATGTTTGCCCGAATCCAATCCGACATCCAATGCATTCTTGAGCGCGACCCTGCTGCCCGCAGCAAATGGGACGTGGTATTTTCCTACCCTGGCTTTCACGCAGTGGTGCTGCACCGCACCGCCCACCGTCTGTGGCAGCGCAACTGGACCTGGCTTGCCCGCTGGCTCTCGCACTGGAACCGCTGGCTCACGGGCATTGAAATTCACCCTGGCGCCACCATCGGGCAGCGCGTTTTCATCGACCACGGCATGGGCGTAGTCATAGGCGAGACTGCCGAAATTGGCGACGACTGCACCATCTACCACGGCGTAACGCTCGGCGGCACTTCACTTTACAAAGGCACCAAGCGCCACCCCACGCTCGGGCGCGGCGTAGTCGTAGGCGCTGGCGCCAAGGTGCTGGGCGGCTTTGAGGTGGGTGAAGGCGCAAAAATTGGCAGCAATGCGGTTGTCGTCAAGCCCGTGCCTGCTGGTGCAACCGCTGTAGGCAACCCCGCCCGCATCATTCAGGCCGACGATGCCGCCAAGCGCGAACAAGCAGCCTCAAACATGGGCTTTTCTGCCTATGGCGTAACGCAAAATGACGACCCCTTGAGCCAGGCCTTGCGCGGGCTTATCGACAATGCAGCCAGCCACGAGCAGCAAATTGCCCTGTTGTGGCAAGCCATAGAAAAGCTCTCTCAACAGCCGCAAGAGCAAGCCTGCCCACAGCACCCAAGCGCGCAATCCCAGCCTTTTGAAGTGCAGCAGAGCGACTCTTTGCTTGATAAATAGCCGAGAAACCCGCTATTTATCTGTTTGGCAATGTAGGCGTTTGGCAACGTGGATATTTGCCTGTTTGGGTTGCCTGTTTGGGTTGCCTGCCTGGTTCGCCTGTTTGGCTATTTGCTTTTGCCTTTTTAGAAGGCTGCAAAAAGCCCGAGCAGCGCAGATACAAGGGCAAATGAAGAGCCAGCTCGGCAGCAGTCAATAGCGCCCAATTTCAGGCAGCAAGTCTGCCCATGCTGCAATGCCACCACGGATGTTGTAGAGCTGTGTATAGCCCTTTTGCTCAAGCATCATCAGCGCCGCCATGCTGCGCCTGCCGTGGTGGCACAGGCAGGCAATGGGGGCAGTTTTGGGCGGCAAGCTATCGGTCTCAAGCAGCTCATCGAGCTGCGACAAAGGCGTGTGCCCAAACACAATGCCCATTTGCGCAATTTGCGCCTGCGCTGTGGCGCTCTCAAGCTCCCAGGCAGCGCGCACATCGAGCAAATACGGCTGCTGCCCAGCGGCACGTTGTTGCGCTACCCAAGCGGGCAAATCGGCAACGCTTATTTCGGTAATCATTTAAAAAGGTACTTTCCGAGCGGGGAAGAAAACAAAGACAGCAAAGAAAAAGACCCAGCGCACCCAGTCGGGCAACACGCAGGGCAGGCATTGCGCTGCATGATTTTCGCCAATCTCGAAAAACCCGCGTGCCAGCAGTGCAATAAGCGATTCACCGTGCGCGATTAAACACCGTGGCTTTAACGGGATGCAGCCAACTGGAAAAGTTCATCCAGATACGAGCAAAAGTGCAGGCACAGGCAGCTTAATGCCTGCCTTGGCAGCATGCCGCCAACGCCTTGCTGCAGGGCTATTTTTTAGGCGGCCAGGCTGGTATATGCCAATTTTTCACCACGGCAACCAAGCGCATGCCTGTAATGCTGATGATGCCTAAAGCACTGGCCAAGCCTGCTGGCGTACCAATCTCGTGCAAAAATAAAAAGAAAGCACCGCCCACAAAGGAGCACAGTGCATAGGGGCTATGGTCGTGGAATGCTTTGGGTATTTCATTGCAAAGCACATCGCGCACTACGCCGCCAAATGTTGCCGTGATGGTGCCCATCATGATGACAACTATTTTTGGCATGCCTGCCAGCAATGCAATTGACATGCCTGAAATGGTAAACAGCCCCAACCCGCAGGCATCGGCAAAGTGCATGGCTTTTTCAATGGATTGTCGCCGCACGGCCGACATGCGCAAAGGCACAATCAGGGTAAGCAGCAGCACAAGCCAAACATATTCCTGGTGCTGCACCCAAAAGAAGGTGCGCCGATTAAGCAACACATCGCGCAAAGTACCGCCACCAAAGGCGCTAACGAAGGTGACAGAAAACACTCCCACCACATCCATACGCTTGCGCACAGCCTCCATGAGCCCCGACATGGCAAAGGCAATGGTTGCCATCAGCTCAATGGTAATAATCAAGGTTTCCAGATTGACCAAGCGCGCAGCAACTGGGGGAAGGGTAGGTACCATAATTAGACAACTTTGTTAGATAGAAGGCATAAGCCTCGCATTTATAACAAAAAAAAAGGTGATATGCCCTTTTTAGGACATACCACCTTAAGCACCAGAGCGGAGCGAGGAATTAAAAGGTTATTAATACCCGTATTCTGTACGCATTGGTTTTACGCGCATTACTTCAGGAAGTGCTGTGCGATAGCAACCCAGTACGACGCTCCAATGGGCAAATTGCTTTCGTCGAACTTGAAGGCGGGGTTGTGCACCATTGCGGTGTCGCCGTTGCCGATGAGGGCGTAGGTGGACTGCACTTTTTGTGCGTAGTAGGCAAAGTCTTCACTGCCCATGTAGGTTGGTCCTGGCGTGATAACGCTGTCTTCGCCCAAAGCGTCGCGTACGACTTGCGCTGTTTGTGCGGTTAGTTCGGGGTCATTGACCAACACGGCTCCAGGCACGCCTTCGCGGATTTCGTAGCTTACGCCATAGCATGCAGATTGCGCAGCAGTGATGGCGCGGATGCGGTCGAGCACATATTGGCGTATTTCAGGTTTGCTGGTGCGCACGCTCATGCGCAAAATGGCTTTTTGCGGAATAACGTTAGCTGCATCACCAGCCAAGAATGCGCCAACCGATACAACCACTGTGTTTTTAGCTGCAATATTGCGCGAGACAATGGTTTGCAGTGCCATGACAAGTGATGCGCCTGCTACGACTGGGTCAATGCTGTTTTCGGGCATGGAGCCGTGGCTGCCTTTGCCTGTAAGCTCGATTTCCCAGTTATCAACTGCGGCCATAAAGCCGCCTTCGGTCAGGTGGATTTTGCCTTTTTCAAGTGCGGGCATGTTGTGCAAACCAAACATGCGCTGCATGGGGAATTTTTCAAACAAGCCATCGTTAATCATGGCTATTGCGCCAGCCATGATTTCTTCAGCGGGCTGGAAAATCAAATTGAGCGTGCCGTTAAAAGACTTGGTTTCTGCCAGATATTGCGCCGCACCCAGCAGCATGGTGGTGTGTGCATCGTGGCCGCAGCCGTGCATTTTGCCGTCAATGGTGCTTTTGTGTTCGCAGTCTGTGCCTTCTTGCATGCCCAAAGCGTCAATGTCGGCGCGCAGACCAATGGAAGAAGCTCCGTCGCCCAGTTTCATTTTGGCAACCACGCCCGTTTTGCCTATGCCTTCTGTTACCTCGTAGCCCCAGCTGCGCAGCAAATCGGCAATGTAGCTGGCTGTGCGCACCTCTTCAAAGGCTACTTCAGGGTAGCGGTGCAGGTGATGGAGCCAAGACTGCATTGTCTCTTGCTTGGCACTTAATGCTTGCAGAATATTACTCATAGCTTTCTCCTTGTTTTTGCCCAGTTGCCCCCTTTATATTCTGGGCAAACTTGATAAAGGGGGATTAGTTTCACTGCACCAATATCAGCGCAGTGAGATATTACCGTGAATCAGGCGCTCTTGCCTTTTGATTTTGGAACGGTCAGCATAATTGATGCAATCGCCACCACAATCATGAACAGGTTAAACATCAGCGCAACAATAGCGGCTTCGCGCACAGCCAGGTTATCTTGGCGGCCAACGAAGGAGATTACGCCTTCGAGCCAGCGCACGTTACTGTTATCTGCGCTCAGTGCAGTAAAGATGGCAGCCGAAATTGCCACGCCAAAAGCTGCACCCAGCGAAGATGCCATTTTGTAGATGCCCGAGCCTGAGCCTGCTTGCGCTGCTGGCAGGCTGGAAAGAGCCGCGTCAGTAGATGGTGTTGCATAGAAAGCCAAGCCCACACCAAACAAGGTATAGCCCACCATCGCCAAAATGCGGTATTGGTCTTGCATCAATTGGGCGGGCGAGAGCAGCACGATAGACAGGCCTGTAATCAAGCAGCCCCAAATCATTGGGCGGCGTGAGCCAAAGCGTTGCAGCAGTTTTTCGCCCACACGGATGAAGGCAATAATGGCAATGGCATAGCCCAGAGTCAAACCACCAGCTTCTTGTGCCGACATGGTGCCGCCGCGCTGCACCAGTTGGAGCGATACAAACAAAGTGCCTGCTACGCCGTTGAGCAAGAAGTTAGACAAGGTTGCGCCTGTGTAAGTGGGATTGCGAAACAGTTTGAAATCGAAAAACGCGTTGTCTGCTTTCGACTCAATCATGAAAAACGCAGCGCCAAACACGACCGATGCAGCGCCCAAGCCCAAAATCACAGGGCTAGTCCAGCCCATTTTGTTGCCTTGCGTTACAAAGATTTGCAGGGCAATCATGGTAATCATGAAAGTGATTACGCCAGCCATATCAAATTTGTAGTTGCCTTTGCTCTCAGCCTTGCTCTCGGGCGTGCCTTTCATCATCCACATACCCAGGAAAGATATGGCAATAGAAGCAAAGAAGATATAGCGCCAGCCAAAATTTTGGGCTACAAAGCCGCCAAAAATAGAGCAAACGCCCGAGCCGCCCCATGAGCCAATTGACCACATGCTCACAGCGCGTTGGCGTGCTGCACCTTCCCAGTAGGTTTTTACCAGCGCCAAGCTAGCAGGCATGATGCAAGCGGCCGACAAGCCCTGCAATGAGCGCCCAACCAGCAGCATGGGTGTAGCCAGCGCACCAGCAGGAGCCAGTGCAATCAGCAACGAGCCGATGATGTTGAGCCAAAAGCCAATCATCACCACTTTGACCCGACCCACACGGTCGGCCAAGCCGCCCATCACTACAATAAAAATACCCGAAAACAGCTATGTAATCGAAATCGCGATATTCATGACAGAGGCTTCAGTGCCCAAGTCTTTCGACATGACTGGAGCCACGTTCAATATCGTTTGCGCAAATAGCCAAAATGTAATTACGCCAAAGATAATGCCGTATAACAGCTTTTCATTTCCCTTAAATGGCACATTGTCTTTTATGTCAGCCATAACTCTCCCCTTATAGGTGGTAATAATAGATTCAGGTGTTAAAGTGAAAGGTAACTTAACACTTTTTGAATTATGCTGAGCTTGACAAGTTAATGAAAGGCAATATTTTGTGCTGGATGACAACTACAATGATTCACCTACTAACTACCATTGCCCAGATTGACTTTGACTTTGCTTTTCACTAATTTGCCTTGGCTTGCCGCAGACGCTGCCTCCAACCCCAACAACGCCCAATCATGAAAGAACACCACCTAAAAGCACTGGTACAAGTAGCCGAGTCAGCCTCTATTCGCGCCGCTGCACGCGCCATGAACCTCAGCCAAAGCGCCCTTACCAAGGCCTTGCGCGAGCTGGAAGAATCCGTTGGTGCAGAGCTGCTTAACCGCAGTTACCGTGGCATTGAGTTCACCACCGCTGGCAAAGTGCTGCTGCAAAGCGCCCGCTTGTCGCTGTCGATTTTGGATAAAGCCGAGCAATAAATATGCTTGCTGCGTGGCGGCACGGGAGCGCGTGTGGTGGTGGCTGTAACGCCCACCGTTAGCGCATTGGTGCTGCCGCGCGTGCTGCGCGAGTACGAGAGCGTGCAGCCAGATGCTGAAATCACGCTTACCGAAGGGCTTTTTTCGCGCATCGTGCCCGACTTGATTGAGGGCAATATCGACTTCGCACTGGCGCTGGGCAACCCTGCCGAGCTGCCGCAAGAAATCATTTTCGAGCCACTGTGCCAAATCGAATCTTCTGTCAGCGGGCGCGTTGGCCACCCTTTGCAGCACGCCCAAAGCTGGAGCGAGCTTAATAACGCCAAATGGGCGCTCAATATTTGCCCTGGCAGCATGGGCAGCATTTTGGTGAAATGGCTTGAACAGCAAGGCCTGTTTGCGCCTGGCAATATCGTGCATTGCTCATCAACCATGCTCATGCTTGAGCTCATCCGCCGCAGCGACCACCTCGGCTTTATGCCCACACGCTTGCTTAGCGACCCGTTTTTCAAGCCCGATGTTTGTGCCATAGCCGTGCAACCCATGCCGCCAGCCATACCGCTTGGCTTGCTCAGTCTGCGCGGCGTGCCCCTTTCAAGCGCGGCGCGGCGCATGGCTACGCTCTTTCAGCGATACCTCAATGATGCGCCCTAACTCGCTCTAACCCAGCCTGATGCGCCCTGTTGCACCAAAACCCGCACAAGCAGCATTCATGCGGGTTTCAAGCCAAAAAAGGCCTGCAAGCCGCATAAACACTGCTTGCAAGCCTTTTTGATGTTTGTGCCAACATCTTGCTTGGCGTGGCGCAATTTTTGCAAGTCCCTTGCGCCCACGCTACTGCAACTGCTCCCGCTGCTATTGACTCCCGCGCTTTTGCTTGGGCACGGTAAGCATAATAGAAGCAATCACCATCGCAATAATCAGCACATTAAACATCAGGGCAACCATTGCCGCTTCGCGTATCGCCAGATTATCTTGCCGCCCAACAAAGCCCAGTACCCCTTCAAGCCAGCGCACGCGGCTGTTGTCGGCGCTGATGCTGGTAAAAATCGTTGCCGAAATCGCCACGCCAAAAGAAGCGCCCAGCGACGAAGCCATTTTGTAAATGCCCGCACCTGCTCCCGCTTGCTCGGCAGGCAGGCTGGAGAGAGCCGCATCGGTTGAAGGTGTGGCATAAAAGGCCAGCCCCATGCCAAAAAGCGCGTAGCCCACCATGGCAAAAATGCGGTACTGCTCTTGCAGCAAATGCGCGGGCGAGAGCAGCAAAATAGCCGTGCCTGTGATGAGGCTGCCCCAAATCATGGGGCGGCGCGAGCCAAAACGCTGCAAGAGCTTTTCGCCCACGCGAATAAAAGAAATCACCGCAATGGCATAGCCCAGCGTGAGGCTGCCCGCTTGCTGCGCCGTCATGGTGCCGCCGCGCTGCACCAGTTGCAAGCTCACAAACAAGGTACCAGCAACGCCATTGAGCAAAAAGTTTGACAGCGTAGCGCCTGCATACGTTGGGTTGCGAAAGAGCTTGAAATCAAGAAAAGCGTTTTTTGCTTTGGATTCAGCCCAAACAAAAGCCGTACCGAAAATTGCCGTTACAGCCCCCAGCACCAGCAGCAAAGGGCTAGTCCAGCCAAACTTGGCGCCTTGGGTAACGCCCACTTGCAGCGCAACCACTGCCACCATGAAAGTCAGCACGCCAGCCCAGTCGAATTTATAGCCATCCACAGGCTCTGCCTTGCTCTCGGGCGCACCTCTAATCAAGAACAGCCCCAAAGCAGCCACGGCAACAGAGGCAAAGAAAATCCAGCGCCAGCCCCAGTTTTGAGCCACCAGCCCGCCAAAAAGCGAGCACAAGCTAGAGCCGCCCCATGTGCCAATCGACCACAGACTTACCGCACGCTGGCGTGCAGCGCCATCCCAATACGTTTTAACCAGCGCCAAACTGGCAGGCATGATGCAAGCAGCCGAAAAGCCCTGCAACACCCGCCCCAACAGCAGCACAGGCATAGACAAAGCGCCAACAGGGGCTAATGCAATTACCAGTGAGCCAATCATGCTGCACCACAAGCCCAGCACCATGATGCGCATACGCCCTATGCGGTCGGCCAAGCCGCCCATCACCACCGTAAAAATGCCCGAAAACAGCGCCGCGCTTGAAACGGCAATGTTCATCATGCTGCTATCTGCCCCCAGCTCCTTGCCCATTACTGGTGCAACATTGAGCATGGTTTGCGCAAACAGCCAAAACGTTAATACACTCAAAATCAGGCCCAATAAAAGCCTGTCATTGCCTTCAAAGGCAGGGGTTTTTTCTATATCTGACATTGATTTGCTCCTTTAATAGGTGCTGCTATATTCAAACTCCATAAACGGAGTTTGAAATTAACAGACTATTAAGCCAATGCCGTATTAATAGATGACAATATTTTTTATGAGATGACAACCGCAGGTAATCACGTATATATATTTATGGTTTTCTCTTTTGCTGCTTTAGCGCCCATGCCTTTCCTTAAAAGACAAACAGCATGAAACGCATTATTGAAATGCATTATGGAAACCTGCTTTTGAAACGTGGTTTTGAAACGCGGCTTGGAAACACTCTGTTGATGCGCGTCATAACAAAGCAGCATAAAAGCAACACGCGCATAGGCAGCGCACCTCTGCTGCAAGGAAGCGCTGGTTAGACCCAGCCTATCAGGCAGGGTTTGCGCATGCAGTCAGATGGGGTTTTGTGGCAGTTAGGGTGTTTGCGGCAAGCCAAGTAGCAAGCCAAGCACCATCCAAGCGTTACGCCATTGGCGCTCATTTCGTATAAAAACGCAATGCCCGCCATCACCTTGCAGGGCTTGTCCCCGAAGGCGTAGGGTGCAAGCCAGATGTGCCTAGTTGCGTGCTTTCAGTCATCCGCGCAAACAAAGGCGTTTGGCGGTCGCAGTTCGCAGTTGCGCCTCAAGCGCTCATAAAACGCTGGCGGTAGCGCGCTGGCAAATCGGCAATGCGCATCATCATGGGCAAATCGGCCGAATTAAACTGCGGGTCCCATGCGGGCGCGCCCAGCACTTTCGTGCCCAGCCGCAAATAGCCTTTAATCAGTGCTGGCGGCTCCACTACGGCATCGTTTTGCAAGGCTTGCACAGGAAGCGGCAAATGGGGGCTCACGTGGTACTGCGGCGCGGCCATGTATTTGTGGCGCACCTGCTCCCAAATGCTGGCTGCAGCATAGCCCGAAGGCAGACCTTGGTGCTGCATGGGAATGCTGGCACAGCCTATCATCGTGTCAAGCCCGTTGCTGCTTAAAAAGTCAGCCAGTGCGCCCCACAGCGCCATAATGACGCCGCCATTGCGGTGCTCTGGGTGTACGCAACTGCGCCCCAGCTCCACCATATTGCTGCGCAAATGCGCCAGTGCGCTTAAATCAAATTCCGTTTCGCTATAAAGCCCGCCCGCGCGTTGGGCTTGCGCGGGGGTAAGCAAGCGATAAGTGCCTACAACCAGCCCAGATGTTTGCTCGCGCACCAGCAAGTGCTCGCAATAGTCATCAAAGCGGTCAATGTCATGCCCTGCAATATCGCCTTGCAAAGTAGCACCCATTTCCTGGGCAAACACCGCATAACGCAGGCGCTGTGCTTCGCGCACTTCATCAAGATGGCGCGCCCACTGGATTTGCAACACTGGGCTGCTTTCGGCTCCGCTTTGCGGCAAAGGCGCATCAGTAGTTGGTGAGCTAATCACCGTCAGAAACGGCGCTACTGCTGCTTGCGTGCGGCGGCGCAATGGCAAGGCGCGGTGCTTGCGTTGGTCGGGAGACAGGTCAAACGTGGGTATGGGCAGTTCTCGCATAAACTTTCCTCCTTTGCAGTGCTTGCAGTATGGGTAAAGTGCATGACAAGATTGCTGCAAGCTCATGAAAGTTGCGTGAAACCAGCCCAAAGCCACCTACCCACAAACATGCACGCACGCACATCCAAAGTGTGGCTACTGATGATTTTTTGCACGCTTGCGCCAACATCTCTGCCGCCAAAAACCAGCGCACAGGCGGCTCTGGTATAAGATAAAGCGATTGCATTGCCCACGCGTGCGGCTTTGCGCCTTTTATCATCACAGCCTCTGGACGTAACCCCATGAACCGCTGCCCTGCTTTTGCCCCCATTTCTTTACGCTTTGCAAGCTCTGCGCTGCTGCTTGCCTTATGCCTTGGCGCGGCGCCTGCTGCCTCGGCGCAGCAAAACTTTTCTGCCGCCACAGACGACGCGGGCCAACCCCTTACGCTGCCCAGAAACTTCCCCGACAAGGCAGACAAAGGGCGCATTCTTTTTCTAGACCCGCCTACGGCCAAGCTCAATGGCGAAAAAATCCTGATTTCGCCAGGGGCGCGCATCAAAGACCAGCACAATCGCATGATTACCGTCGCGCAGCTCGCCCTTACCAAAGAAGAATTTAATGTCATGTACACGCGCGATGCCATGCAGCAAATTGGCGACATCTGGCTGCTTTCTGACTACGAAGCCAAGCACGCCATCTCGCCCAAGCAAAAACGCGACTTGCAACTGCGCTACATGGGTATTGACCCTACGCATAAAATCGACCCCTTGGTGCCGTTTAACCAGTTGCCCAAATTCTCGCGCTAAGTTCTCGCACGCCTTTGCCCTGCCGCCACTGGCTCTGCCCTTTTCGTGCAAGCAGCGTGCTTGGCGCACAGCTAGCGCATAACTGGCATAGTTGGCATATAGCACTTGGCACTTGCCAAGCGCAACGTTAGCGCACAGCTTTTTTGCGCACTACCGCTGGCAGGCTTGGGCAGCTTGGCGCAAGCACCCGCGCTTGTTGTCTACAGCTTGCGCTTTCAGATACGCACAGCAGCGGTGCGCAAGAAACTTCTTGCATTTGCCGCATAGCCTTTTTGCCAGCAATTTAACGCTGGTTTGCAGCCTGTTCATCTGTCTGTTCATCTGTCTGTTTGCCTACCTGATTTGCCTCTTGCCCACTGCACACCTGCTCTTTGTAAATTACCCGTTATGAATACTGTTACCCAACAACCCAGCGCCCCCAAAAAGGTCTATATCAAAACCTTTGGCTGCCAAATGAACGAGTACGACTCTGCAAAAATAGCCGATTTACTTGGCGCTGCCCAAGGCTACGAAAAAACTGAAAACCTCGAAGAAGCCGACCTGATTTTGTTCAACACCTGCTCCATACGCGAGAAGGCGCAAGAAAAAGTATTTAGCGATTTGGGGCGCATCAAGCACCTGAAAGCGCGTGGCGTAAAAATTGGCGTGGGCGGCTGCGTTGCCAGCCAAGAGGGTGCTGCAATCATCAAACGCGCGCCTTATGTAGACGTTGTTTTTGGTCCGCAAACGCTGCACCGCTTGCCCGAGCTGCTTGCGCAAAACGCGGCGCAGCATAGCCCGCAGGTAGATATCAGCTTTCCCGAAATTGAAAAGTTCGATCACCTGCCGCCCGCGCAAGTCACGGGCGCTACGGCCTTTGTATCTATCATGGAAGGGTGCAGCAAGTATTGCAGCTACTGCGTTGTGCCCTACACCCGTGGCGAAGAATTCAGCCGCCCGTTTGAAGATGTGCTGGTTGAAATTGCAGGGCTTGCCGACCAAGGCGTGAAAGAAGTCAATTTGCTGGGGCAAAACGTCAATGCCTACCGCAGCACAATGGGCGCGGGCGAAGCAGGCGCAGACGGCACTGAGGGCGAAACCATCGACTTTGCCACCTTGCTTGAGTACGTTGCCGAAATCCCCGGCATTGAGCGCATCCGCTTTACCACCAGCCACCCTAGCGAATTTACCCAGCGGCTTATTGATGTCTATGCCAAAGTGCCCAAACTGGTGAGCCACTTGCACCTGCCCGTGCAGCACGGCAGCGACCGCGTGCTCGCCGCCATGAAGCGCGGCTACACCGTGCTTGAATTCAAAAGCATCATCCGCAGGCTACGCGCCGTGCGCCCCGATATCAGCATCTCCAGCGACTTTATCGTGGGCTTTCCAGGCGAGAGCGACGATGACTTTGCCCGCCTGATGCATTTGATTGAAGACATCGGCTTTGATGCCTCATTTAGCTTTATCTACAGCCCCCGCCCAGGCACGCCTGCTGCCAATTTGCCTGACGATACGCCACACGAAGTCAAGCTCCAGCGCCTGCAACATTTGCAAGCTACCATTGATGCCAACGTGCGCAAAATCAGCGATTCGCTTGTTGGCACGGTGCAGCGCGTGCTGGTTGAAAACCCGTCGAGCAAAAAGCCCGATATGCTGGTTGCGCGCACCGTGTGCAACCGCTTGGTCTTTTTCCCCGCTGGGGCGCAAGGCCTACGTCTGGTTGGGCAAATGCTGGATGTGCGCATTACCGAGTCCTTGTCGCACTCATTGCGCGGCGAGCTGGTGCTGGCGTAAGCCGCGCTTGCCATTTGGTTTTAATTTGGCTTTATATTGCGTCTATCTGCATCAGCTTTTTAACCACCACGCAGCACCCCGCTGCAACCCTCCGCCCGAAAGCACCCCACACACGATGACAGTTGCCGCCCTATGACCAGCCTGGACTTTGCCCTCATTTATCTGCTTGCCGCCGTGTTGGGGGTGGTGCTGTTTCGCAGTTTGAAGCTGCCTTCCATGCTGGGTTACTTAATCGTAGGCGTTATCGTGGGGCCGCATGTGCTGGGCATGATTCACACCAGTGCCAACGTGCGCTGGTTAGCCGAGCTGGGCGTGGTTTTTTTGATGTTTGTTATCGGGCTGGAATTCAACCTGCCCAGGCTGCGCGCCATGCGCCGCCATGTACTGGGCTTGGGGCTACTGCAAGTCGTGCTCACCATGGCCATTGGCACGCTTGGCATTTTGGCTTTGCGCTGGCTGATGCCCGATTTGTGGCAACTTTCATGGCAAGGTGCGCTGGCGCTATCGGGCGTGCTGGTGATGAGCAGCACAGCTATTGTGGTCAAACTGCTGGCCGAGCGGCTTGAAATCGATACCGAACACGGTAAGCGCGTTATAGGCGTGCTGCTGTTTCAAGACTTGGCAGTCGTACCACTGCTGATTTTGATACCGTCTTTAAGCGCCCACCACAACGACATGGCCGAAACCCTGCTGCTGGCCATGCTCAAAGCTGCCGCTGTAGTGGCACTGCTGCTCACAGGCGGGCAGCGGCTGATGAAATTTTGGCTCACCATAGTTGCGCGCTTTCGCAGCGAGGAGCTGTTTGTGCTTAACTTGCTGCTGGTTACGCTCGGGCTGGCATGGGTTACCGAGCAAGCAGGCTTGAGCCTTGCGCTGGGTGCATTTATCGCAGGCATGCTGGTTTCCGAAACCCCTTACAAGCAACACGTTGAAGCCGAAATCCGCCCTTTCCACGATTTGCTGCTGGGGCTGTTTTTCATCACCATCGGCATGGCGCTTGACTGGCACGAGGTACTGCGCCACTGGCAATGGGTGCTGGTGCTCGTTACCATTCCTGTGGCTTTCAAGGCGGCTGTGCTGTTTGGCATCTCGAAGATTTTGGGCGCACCCTCTGGCGTAGCTTTGCGCACAGGGCTGTATCTGGCGCAAGCAGGCGAGTTTGGCTTTGTGCTGCTCAACCTTACCCTCAAAGGACGGCTCATACCCGTGCCCCTGTTTAACGCGATTTTGGCCAGCATGGTGCTCTCCATGATGGCCACGCCTTTTATCATCATGGCCAGCAAAAGCATCGTGGAGCGGCTGGTTAGCAGCGAGTCGATGGGCGAATCGCTGCAAATGACCAAAATAGCGCGCCAAAGCATCGCGCAAACTGGCCACGTCATCATCTGCGGCTACGGCAAAAGCGGGCAAAACATTGCGCGCATGCTAGCTGCCGAAAACCAGCCCTATATCGCGCTCGATATCAACCCCGATTTGGTGCGCCAAGCCAGCAGCGCGGGCAACAGCGTGGTGTATGGCGACTCGGGCAAAGCCAGCGCCCTCACCGCAGCAGGGCTCGCCCGCGCCCGCGCAGTAGCCATTACCTTTCTAAACCTACCCCAAACCCTGCGCGTACTCGCCCATGTACGCACCTTGGCTCCTGGCATACCCGTGCTCGTTCGCACGCAAGACGACCAGCACCTCGATGCCCTGCGCGCCGCTGGCGCTACCGAAGTCGTACCCGAAACCATTGAAGGCAGCCTCACACTGGCCAGCCACGCGCTTGCCTTGCTGGGCGTGCCCATGCGCCACGTCAAACGCACCATGCAGCAGCAACGCGCCCAGCGCTACAGCCTGCTGCGCGGGCACTTTTACGGCACAGACGAAGAAATCGACGAAAACGATATGGAGCACATCCGTTTGGGCGCAGTCACACTGCCCGACGCCTGCACCTGTCTGGGCCAAACAGTATCTAGCCTCAACCCCTTGCTAACGCAGCACCACGCCACCTTGGTCACCATCCGCCGCGCCACAGGCGCACAACTGCGCCCCCGCCCCGACATGCCCCTGCACGCTGCCGACACACTCGTCTTTAGCGCCAAACCGCTCGATTTAGCCGAACTCGAAACCACGCTACTGCACTAGCAGCGCCCTGCCCAAGCATGACAAGCCCCGTCCCACCAGCGCAACAACCAGCCCCAGCGCAAATGCCGAAGCAAGCACCAGAGCAAGCGCCTGCCCTGCCCACCATCGCCATCACTGGGCCCACTGCCAGCGGCAAAACCGCTGCCGCGCTCGCCTTGGCACAACACGCGCAGCAGCACTTTGGGCTACAGGCAGAAATCATCAGCGTTGATTCAGCACTGGTCTATCGCGGCATGGACATCGGCACCGCCAAACCCAGCGCGGCTGAACGCGCCATAGCCCCGCACCACCTGCTTGACATCATCGACCCCCTGCAAAGCTACAGCGCCGCCCAATTCGCGCACGATGCCAGCACCCTCATCGCCGCCATCCGCGCACGCGGCAACCTGCCCTTACTCGCTGGCGGCACCATGCTCTACTTCAAAGCCCTGTTTGAAGGCTTGAGCGACCTGCCCAGCACCCCGCCCCACATCCGCGCGCGCGTTGCCAGCCAAGCCGCCCAAATCGGCTGGCCCGCCATGCACGCGCAACTCGCCCAAATCGACCCCGCCACCGCGGCTCGCCTTGCCCCTAACGACAGCCAACGCATAGGCCGCGCTTTAGAGGTATGGCACATCACAGGTCAAGCCATATCGCGCCTGCACCAGCACAGCAGCGCACAGCAGCCCCCCCAGCCCCCCGCCCTGCTCATCTCGCTTGAGCCAGAAAGCCGCGCATGGCTGCACCAGCGCATCGAACAACGCTTTGACGCCATGCTTGCCGCAGGCTTCATCGACGAAATCCACACCCTGCGCCAGCGCGGCGACCTGCATGCCGACCTGCCCTCCATCCGCTGCGTAGGCTACCGCCAAGCCTGGCTCGCGCTTGATGCAGGCACGCCCCTTGCCATCTGGCGCGAGCAAGCCATAGCCGCCACCCGCCAACTCGCCAAACGCCAGCTCACCTGGCTACGCAGCATGCCCACTCGCCACACAATCGCCTGCGATGGCGCAAGCCCCATCGCGCAAGTGCTGCAAGCTGCAAACAAGCTGCTGGCAAAACAGCCGTGTTAAATCGCCGCACACGGCTACCCGCCTGCAACCGCCAAAAAACTCTGGCATTTAGATGCATACTACGCACTGTTGAGCAATCAACCTTTTGGCTAGGGGTGCCCTTTGCGGCTGAGAAATACCCTTTGAACCTGATCTGGGTCATACCAGCGTAGGGAAGCCGGCACCCTCCAAGGGGGTGCTTGCGTTTACGCGCGGATGGCCTGTCTTCTTTTTAAAAAAGGCATGGCATGAACACATCACACTCTCTCTTTGCTGATTCCGTCTGGGCTGATTTCTGCGCCGTAAAAACGCATGCCCCGTTAATCCACAACATCACCAATCTGGTCGTTACCGCCTTCAACGCCAACGTTTTACTGGCAGCAGGCGCATCACCCATCATGGCGCACGCGCTCGAAGAAGTGGCTGATATGGTGCGCTTATCGGGCGCGGTGGTGGTCAATATCGGCACGCTTGATGCGCATTGGGTGCCCGCCATGCAACTGGCGCTAGACACCGCACACCAAGCGCACAAACCCAGCGTGCTCGACCCCGTAGGCGCGGGTGCCAGCGCCTACCGCAACCGCGTGCTGGCAGACCTGCTGGAGCGCAAGCCCACACTGGTGCGAGGCAATGCCTCGGAAATTTTGAGCCTGGCAGGCCATAGCGCCCAAACCAAAGGGGTAGAAAGCACCGATTCAGTAGAACGCGCTTTGGCAGCCGCCCAAGCCTTGGCCAAGCGCCACGGCTGCGTGGTGTGCGTCTCGGGCGCACAAGACCATGTGTTAGCGCCCGATGGTCGCCATGCCGTGCTGCGCAATGGCCACCCACTCATGACCCGCGTCACAGGCGTGGGCTGCTCGGCCAGTGCTTTGGTAGGGGCTTTTGCCGCAGTGCAGCCCGATGCCTGGCGCGCCTGCACCAGCGCCATGGCTTACTGGGGCGTAGTGGGGCAAATCGCAGCCGCCCGCATAGCGCCCAACACTGGCACTGGCAGCTACGCCAGTGCTTTGCTCGACGTGGCCAGCACCCTGTCGCAAGACGCATTGGCAGCAACCTTGCGCGCCGAGGCTTTGGCATGAGCGCCCACAGCACACACACCCTGCGCCAGCAGTTGCGCTTGTATTGGGTAATGGACGGCAGCGACTTGGACACCGAAGCAGGTCGCGCTCGCGTAACCGACGCACTGCAAAGCGGCGTGGGCTGCGTGCAATTGCGCGACAAACACAGCAGCACCCGCACCTTCATCGCGCGCACCCGCACCCTGTTGCGGCTGGCACAACCCTGGCACGTGCTGGTGATTGTCAATGACCGCGTAGACGTAGCCCTAGCCGCTGGCGCCCACGGCGTGCACTTGGGGCAAAGCGACACGCCCTTGGCACAAGCGCGTGCGCTGCTCGGCACCAACGCCATCATCGGTCTATCCATCGAACACCTCCATCAACTGCACGAGCCCGATGCCTTGGCTGCCGACTACCTCGCAATAAGCCCCGTGTTTGACACCCCCACCAAAACCAACACCGCGCCCGCCTGGGGGCTGCAAGGGCTACGCCAAGCCCGCCAAGCCACGCAAGCGCCGCTGGTAGCCATCGGCGGCATAGATGCGGCACGGCTGCCCGAAGTTTGGGCAACTGGTGTAGACGGTGTGGCAGTGGTACGCGCCATCAGCGATGCGGCTGACACTGGCGCTGCCAGCACCTATTTGCGCAGCCTCATGGCCCAAGCCCGCCCTTGGCGTGTAGCGCGCGTACTGGCCATTGCAGGCTCAGACTCGGGCGGCTGCGCTGGCATCCAAGCCGACCTCAAAACCTACGCAGCTCTGGGCTGCCACGGCATGAGCGCAGTCACTGCCTTAACCGCGCAAAACACCGTAGGCGTGCAAGCCATACACGCCGCACCACCCGCATTTTTGGCGCAACAAATCGAATCGGTGCTCAGCGACATCGGTGCCGATGCCCTGAAAATTGGCATGCTGCACGATGAAGCCACCGTAGACGTAGTAGCCCAAGCGGTACGCGAGCACCCCAATCTGCCCACCGTGCTCGACCCCGTGATGGTAGCCACCAGCGGCGATGCGCTCATCACACCGCCCACCGTGCAACGCTTGCGCCAGCAGTTGTTTGCGCATTGCAGCGTCATCACCCCCAATTTGGACGAACTCGGCTTACTAGCTGGGCGAGCCATTCAAGACTTAAACAGCGCCCTTGATGCAGCGCATCAACTAATCGACCAAGGCGCTCGCGCCGTCTTGGTCAAAGGCGGCCATCTGCAAGGTGCGCGCCTAACAGACACCCTCATCGACGCCAGCGGCGTGCGCTGGCAACGCAGCGCCCCGCGCCTAATCAGCCACAACCTGCACGGCACAGGTTGCAGCCTGTCCTCAGCCATTGCAGCGCACCTCGCCCAAGGCTTGAGCTTGGTAGAAGCAGTGGAGGCCGCGCACATCTGGGTACGCGCCGCCCTGCTCGGCGCGCTAGACCTGCGCCTGGGCGCTGGACACGGCCCACTCAACCACTTTCACCACCCCTTGCCATTGCAACTTTTAAACTCCTCACGCGCATAGAACACCAGCCTGCAATGCATCCATGCAGCGCAGGCTGCTCTGCAAACCTTCTCCGTAGAATCTACGTACGGGCAACAAAAAAGCACCTTGCATTGCTGCAAGGTGCTTTCGGGATTATTCTGGTAGGCGCGATTGGACTCGAACCAACGACCCCCACCATGTCAAGGTGGTGCTCTAACCAGCTGAGCTACGCGCCTGAAAAATCAGAAGTGCGATTGTAGCAGGAAAAGTGCTCAAGCTGCGCTGTGCTTTGCGGCGTTTTTTCCTTTCTGCGTTTTAGCCCGCGCTTGTGCCTGTGCTTTAGCGTCTGCGGGCGCTGAATACGCCGTCGAGTCGGCGCAAGTCGGCAAGTGCTTGGCTCAAGCGGTGGGTGTCGGCAACCTGCACTGTGAGCGTCATGTGGTTGGCGGTTTTGCCTGGGTCGGTGTGCAGGCTGGTGATGGGCATTTTTTCGCGGGCAAAGAGCTCGGTGATGTCGCGTAGCAGCCCTGAGCGGTTGCCTGTTTGCAGTTGTATATCTACGGGGTAGCGGGCGCTGTTTTCGCTGGTTGTGTGCATGCCGCTGCTGCCTGCCCATTGCACGTCTATGGTGCGCTCGGGTGCGTCGCTTACCATGTTGCGAAAGTTGCTGCAGTCGCTGCGGTGTACGCTTACGCCTTTCCCGCGTGTGACAAAGCCGCCAATGGTATCGGGCGGGGCAGGTTTGCAGCATTTGGCCAGTTGGGTAAGCAGCGAGCCCATGCCTACTACAAGTACGCCTGCTCCAGCGCCCTGTTTGGGGCTGGGGTGGCGTTCGTTCCACTGGTTTTGTTTGTGCAGCAGCACTTCGTCTTCGGTGCGTGCGGGGGCAGCGGGTTTGATGACGGCTTCTATGCTGCGTAGCGATAGCTCGTCTTTGCCGACGACTTCAAACAGTGCCTCTGCCGTAGCGAAGCCTAGCTGGGTGGCTAAGTCGTCGAGTTTGAGCGCGGTTTTGCCTTCGCGTTGCAGGAGTTTTTCTACTGACTCTCTGCCACGCGCGATAACGTCTTGCTGGGCCAGTGCATTGAACCATGCGCGCACTTTGGCGCGGGCGCGGTTGCTGGCGATGTAGCCTTGCTCGGGGTTGAGCCAGTCGCGCGAGGGGCCGCCTTCTTTGATGGTGATGATTTCTACGGTTTGCCCGTTTTGCAGCGGGGTGTTGAGGGGAACCATAGCGCCATCAACACGCGCACCACGGCAGCGGTGGCCGAGTGTGGTGTGTACGCTGTAGGCAAAGTCAACAGGTGTTGCGCCTTGGGGCAGTTCAACGATTGCCGCATCTGGTGTGAGCACGTAGATTTTGTCTTGCAGCAGTTTGCTGCCTTCGGTGAGCAATGCGTTGGCGGCATGGCTGTTTTCGCCTGCGGCAAATTCGCGCTCCCACGCGAGCAGTTGGCGCAGTACGGCCATTTTTGCGTCGTGGCTGCTGGCTGCGCTTTGGCCGCTGTAGCCTTTGGCGCCTGCTTCTTTGTAGGCCCAGTGCGCGGCTACGCCTGTTTCGGCATGCTCGTGCATGGCGCGGGTGCGGATTTGGATTTCTACGGGGCGCGCGCGGTTGTCTGCGCCTTGCTCCATGACGACGGTGTGCAGCGACTGGTAGCCGTTGGGCTTGGGGCGGGCGATGTAGTCATCGTATTCGCTGGCAATGGCATCAAACTGGCTGTGCGCCCAGTCGAGCACGGTGTAGCAGTCTTTCACGTCGGGCACGATAACGCGCATGGCCATAGCGTCATAGACTTGCTCAAAGGGTATGCCTTTGCCGCGCATTTTTTTGATGATGCTGTAGATGTGCTTGGGGCGTGCTTGCACATGCGCTTGAATGCCCAGCGCTGCCATTTCTTGCTCCAGCCGCAAGCGCAGGTATTCGGCGTGGTCTTCGCGCTGCTGGCGGGTTTCGCCCAGATTGCGGGCGATTTGGTGGTAGGTTTCTGGCTCAAGAAAGCGGAAAGCCAAGTCTTCAAGCTCCCACTTGATTTGCCAGATGCCTAGCCGATTAGCCAGCGGCGCCAGCACATACAGCGATTCGTGCGCCAACGCGTAGGGTACGGGGACTTTGTTGTCGGCCATGTAGCGCAGGGTTTGCAGGCGCGAAGCCAGACGCAGCAAAATCACGCGCAAATCGCGCGCAAAAGACAGCAGCATTTTGCGCACGACTTCAATTTGCCCGCTTTTGCCTTCTTGGGCTGCGGCTTGCTGCAAGCGCTGGTTGCGTTGCAGCAAAGTCAGCCGCATGGCTTGCATGGCCAAGGTGGCGTATTCCTCGCCAAACGCCTGCTCTATCACTTCTTGCGGCCGATTGAGGTGCTCGGCGGCGTAGAGCATGTAGGTTACGGCTTGCAGGTTGTCTGCACCGCCTATGTAGGCGATGATTTTTGCCACGCCATCGGCATGCGCCAAGGTGCTTTCGCCGCTGGGCAGGGGCAGCTTGTCGAGCAAGGGGCCAAACAAGGCGCGGGCTTTGGCAAGCACATCGGGCTGATGGGGCAGCGACTCGGTGGCGGCTTGCACAATGCCTGCGATTAAATCTTCAGAGCGTGGGGGTAAATTGGAGTGTTCCATGCGGCATTACTGCGGTTTTTTTGAGCCGCTTTATTACAAAGTGCTCTGGCACATGCGCCCAAGGCGGTGCATGCCAAGAAAATAGAAAAACAATTTTTTATCCTAACTGATTTGCCAGCCTGCACGCCTTTTCAGATACGTAAAAAAATGCTGCCTTTTACTGCAAGCGCCTCTAGCAAGGTATTTTCAGGGCAATTTCTGCATGAAAATAGCGCATAAGTTGTGTGTGTTTTGCGCCAACATTGCGCCCAGCATTGCCCTAAATGTCGCGCCCTACCCGCACAAGACCGCATCAGCCCGCGTTTCTGCACCCAACTACCCTGCCCCCACCATGAACCCCAAGCCAATTGCCCACCCCGATGCCCCCGACGCAGGCATTGCCCCGCCTGCGCCGCACAGCGCCCTGCCCGCCTTTGGCTTGATTGTGGTGGGCGATGAAATCCTCTTGGGTCGGCGTGCTGACAAGCACATTCCCAAAGTAATTGAGCTGCTTGGGGCGCGTGCGCTCAGTCTGTCTTATGTACACATCGTGGGTGACGAGCCCGCGCGCCTGGTTACGCTCTTGCGCCAGGCTTGCAGCAGCGGCGATGTGGTGCTGTGCTGCGGCGGCATTGGTGCTACGCCTGATGACCATACCCGCCAAGCCGCTGCCGCCGCGCTGGGCGTAGACCTGCACATGCACCCGCAAGCCCGCACCTTGATTGAGCAGCGTATGCGCGAGCACTCCGAGCGCAAAAACGAAGCCTTTGAGCCCACCCGTGCCGACAATTTGCAGCGTCTGCAAATGGCGTGCTTGCCACAGGGGGCGCAAATCATTCCTAACCCTTTCAACCGCATTCCAGGCTTTTCTGTTGGGCATGTGCACTGTTTTCCAGGCTTTCCCATCATGACCTGGCCCATGATGGAGTGGGTGCTCGACAGCTACTACACCCCGTGGCAGCACCTGCGCGACTGGTGCGAACTCGCGCTTATCGTCTCTGGCAGGCAAGAAGCCGTGCTCACCGCCTTGATGCAGCACATCGAGCAGCAATGGCCCGATGTGAAAGTATTTAGCCTGCCCAGCATCAACCACCCCGTTTACGGCTCGCATATTGAGCTGGGCGTAAAAGGCGCAAAGCAATCAGTGCAAGCCGCCTTTACCGCGCTGCAACAAGGCTTGCAGGCGCTGGGGGCGAGTTGGCAATTGCCTGATTGATGCGAGGGACAAGCGCAAAGGGGTGCTGGAAAATAAAGGCGAAAAATACGGGGGCAGAACGCAAACTGCGCACTCTGCGTATGCTCTGCGCCCTCTGCGTTCAGCTTCCCAGCAATCCACAACAAAGCACAGCACCCTTAGCGCAGCACAAAGCGCCGCATAGTGTGACAATTACCCCATGACCAGTTCAGCATCACCCTTAGCATCAGCGGCACCATCTGCCCCCGAAACCCCTGCCCAAGCACAAGGGCAGTTTGTGCACTACCCCGATTCGCCCTTTGCGCTCTACCAGCCCTACCCGTGCCAGAAGACTTCGGGCGCGTTTTCGTGCTTCAGTGCCCTCCAGATGATAGCAGGCCGCAAAAAATTCCATATATTCCGACACCTTTAAATTGTCATAGAGGCCAAAGTGATCCGGCACATAGCCGATCCGCATACGCAGGCCCATGGTGTCGGCCAGCATATCTTTTCCGTCCAGCTCCACCGTTCCCCGGTCCGGCTTTAAAAGACCGGTCATGCTCTTGATGGTAGTCGTCTTT
>RRZU011506512.1_pt1 | contig 24163 bp, 26 predicted proteins | sample 2165561 | NCBI WGS metagenome assembly RRZU01 (sample SAMN10456909, study PRJNA506462) | wastewater metagenome | isolation source: wastewater sludge | place: USA: Moscow, Idaho | reverse complement strand
TCATGAGTTAAGGCTTTTCCAATATCATGTAAAAGACCTGCTCGTCTTGCTAGTATTGCATCTCCACCCATTTGCGCTGCAATTAATCCAGCTAAGTGCGCAACTTCAAGGGTATGAGCTAAGGCATTTTGACCATAAGATGCTCTATATCTTAATCTTCCAACAAGCTTAATAAGTTCTGGATGCATAGCTTTAATTCCAAGCTCAAGAACAACATCTTCACCCTCTTTTTGGATATTTTTGTCAAATTCAGATTTTACTTTTTTATAAATTTCTTCAATTCTTGCTGGTTGAATTCTTCCATCTTCTAAAAGTTCTTGGATTGTTCTTGTAGCAATTGCTCTTCTATATAAATTAAAAGATGAGATAGTAATCATATTTGGAGTATCATCTATAATAATATCAACTCCTAATAACATCTCAAGAGCTTTAATATTTCTACCTTCTTTACCAATAATTTTACCTTTTGTTTCTTCATCACTAATAGGCACATTATTAATAAGTCTTTCAGCTGCAAACTCACCTGCATATCTAGTAACTGCCATTGAGAACATGTTATTAATTTCATTTTTAGTGTTTTGTTCTGCAATTTTATATTTTTTTCTAAATATAGATGCTATTTCAGCACGTGAATCTTCTTTTACTTTTTTAAGCATTAAATCTTTTGCCTCAATCAAAGTTAAACCAGAAGCATTTTCAAGTATTTTTATAGCTTCATAAGTTTTCTCTTCATAAGTTCTTTTTTGTTGTTCAATTCCCTCTTTTAAAGTTGTTATCTTTTTATTTTTTTCAATTATTTCCTCTTTTTCAAGTCTAATAATTCTTAATTCTGATTCTAAGTGTTCGTTTAATTCTCTCTCTTTTTTTTCAATCTTAGAAAGCATTATGTCATATTCACGACGTGCGTGTTTAAACTCTTTATCACACTCAAATTTAGCTTTTAATTGAGCATCTTTTAGTGAAACCTCTGCTTCATGCTCAATAACTTTTGCTTTAGCTTTTGCTTGTTCAATAAAAACTTGAAATTTAGCTTTATCTAATTTTCTTACAACAAATATACTCATTGTAGAACTTATAACTCCTACAACGATACTAACAATTATGTATTCCATATTCAAAAACCTTAATTTGTAATTATATAATCAGCTTGAATATCGTAACAATCAGATAATACATGTTCACTTTTACAAAGTATTAATTGGGTGAAAATCATTGTTGGTTTATAATTTAATCTATCGAAAAATCTATCGTACATGCCTTTTCCATAACCTATTCTTTTATTTAATGCATCAACTCCTACCACAGGGATTATTGCAAGGTCAACTTTCGCAGGGTTAACAAAAGAATTGTTTGGTTCTTTAATTCCAAACTTTTTTTTATGCAAAGGAAGTCTGTACTTTACTATTTTAAAACTATCCCCTTGCATATATGGAACATATACACTCTTATTTCTCGATTTTCTTAAACTTACGATTAATGGTTTAACATCAACTTCAATACCCAAAGGTATATATAATAAAATATTTTTTGATCCACTTCGCTGTATAAATTTTTTTAATTCTCTAACAATAATTTTATTTTTATAATACTTCAAAAAGAGGCTTGTAAATTCTAATCTTTTTATGCACGATTTTCTAAAATCACTTTTGTGATAGTTTTTCATATTTAAGCCTCACTTGGGTAAAATTCCTACCCAACAAATAATTTTACCCAAAGGAATTAAAATGCAGTTTAAAACCATAGCATTTTTATCAATTTTATCTATTTTATTCTTTGCAGGGTGTGATTCTAAAGAAAATAAAGAAGATACTAATGAATCAAAAGTAGAAAAAGTAGAGATAGTTGAAAAAAGAACAGAATTTCAATTGAAAGCAACTGATAATTCAATAATAAATATAAAATTAGAAAATGATAAAATTATTGTAAAAGAGCATCCAGATAAAATGGTACTTTTAACTTTTTTTGCAACATGGTGTCCTCCTTGTAAAGTTGAAATCCCAAATCTTATTAAATTACAAGAAGATTACAGAAATGACTTAGTAGTGGTTTCTATACTTTTAGAAGAGATGAAAACAAATGAAGACATTTTAGCTTTTATAAAAGAGTTTAATATAAACTATACAGTTACAAATAGTCCAGATGGTTTTGAATTTGCAAAAGAAATTGGTGGAGTAAAATCTATTCCAACTATGTATCTATTAAATAAAGAAGGTACTATTTTCCAAAAATATGTTGGATTAGTTCCAAATGAAATGATGGAAATGGATATTAAAAAAGTATTACAAAAATAAAGGTAATTTATGTTTAGTTTTTTTAAAAAGAAAAAAGAAGATAGTGTTAAAAATGAAGAATTTTTAGAAGAAGAAAATATATCTGATTCAATAAAAAAGCATGAAGCAGATATTACGCCAATTAAAGAAACGTCTTCTGCAATTATAGAAGTGGTAAAAGAAGAAACTCCTCAAGAGAAAAAAAACTTTTTTTCAAGAGCATTAGAAAAAACTTTTGCAAGCATAAAAACTGTTGTTCCTCAAAAACAAGAAAAAATATCATTTGATGATATTCAAGAACTTCTAATTGAAGCGGATATGGAATATGAAATAATAGAAAAAGCTATGAATGGACTTCCTTCTGAAATTACTAGAAAACAACTAAGACACAGACTTGTAATGTTATTTGAACATGCACCAAAAGTTGATTTATCAAATTTACCTAAGCCATTTGTTAGATTAATTATTGGAGTAAATGGAGCTGGAAAAACTACCACTATTGCAAAACTTGCAAATATTTCTAAGAAAAATCAAAAAACAGTTACTATAGGAGCAGGAGATACATTTAGAGCAGCAGCAATTGAACAACTTTCTACTTGGGCTTCAAAATTAGAGGTACCTATTATTAAAACAAAACAAGGTCATGATGCAAGTGCAGTGGCATATGATACAATAAGTGCTGCAATTGCTAGAGATATTGATAATGTTATAATAGACACAGCAGGAAGACTACAAACACAAACAAATCTAAACAATGAACTTAAAAAAATTGTTAAAGTTTGTGAAAAAGCAATGATTGGTGCCCCTCATCAAAAACTAATGATTTTAGATGGAACACAAGGAAACACTGCAATTGCTCAAGCGCGTGCTTTTAATGAAATGGTTGGAATCAATGGTATAATAGTAACAAAACTTGATGGAACAGCAAAAGGTGGAGCACTATTTTCTATTTCAAATCAACTAGAACTTCCAATATTCTATGTGGGAATTGGTGAAAAGCAGGATGATTTAATTGAATTTAGTCCAGATGATTTTGTTGATAGTTTACTTGATGAAATATATACAGCTGAAAAATAGATAAAGGGGTTAATTTGAGAGGGAAAAATAAATCTTTTATTGAAGATACAATTATACTTTTTGTTATTGGAATAATAATATATGCAGTTTATAGTTTCTTTTTTGCATCAGATGAAGAAGTAGAAATACAAAATGAACCAGCAGTGGTTGAGAGAAATGTTTCAACAGATTCACAAGTTGATAAAGATTCTATAAACAATGAAAAAGTTGCTGATGAAAAAATAAACGAAGATATTATTCAAACACAAAGAGAAAAACCAGTTCAAATAGAAGAAGAGACTAAAGATATAATTGAAGCTATACCTGATGATAAAATTGAAGTAAAAAAAGAAATAACAAAAGAAGTAAAAGAAACAGAAACTCCAAACTTAAGTGAAATAACAGACATTGAAATATTTTATAAAAGTATTGAAGATAAAATATATGCAAACATTGAAAGTAACGTAGATAAAACATTGATCAAAGATAATGCTTTTGTAAATATAAGAGTTACAATTTTAAAAGATGGAAGATATGAACAGCTAACTTTTATGGATGGAAGTAAAGATAATTTTGAACTTTTTAGATCTTCAATTACTCAAGTTTTTCCACTTAAAATTAATGATTCTTTAAAAGAGAATTTTCCAAGATATTTTAGAATGAAAATTGAAATTAAATAGTTAATTTCTCTTTTTGTTTTTAATTTAAACTCAAAAACTATATAATACTAGTAAAAGATAAAGGATTTAAAATGAACATTCAAAGCAGTACAAATACCTTGAACATTGCATTAAATACTTTTAATCAAAATAGTAATATAGAAAATCAAAATACCCAAAATGCAGCTGAAAAATCATTAGAAGAAATAGTAAATGAATCAGCAGTAAAAGTATCTATTTCAATGAATTCACAATATATACTTTATGCCATGGATGCACAAAGCACTACAAAAGATAATACTCTAACTCAAGCTGGTTTAAGTTCACAAGAACAAGATGTATTAGATTTTTTAAGTGGAAAAGAATCTCAAAGTGGAATGAATCTTGAGAATACAGGATATACAGGTAAACCTATAATTGAACTTTCTCAAGATGAAGCAAAAGAACTAGTAAGTGATGAGGGATATTTTGGAGTAACTCAAACTTCTAATAGGGTTGCTAATTTTGTATTTAGTTTTGCAGGTGATAATCTAGAAATTTTAGAAAAAGGACGAGAGGGGATAGTTAAAGGTTTTGAAGAAGCTAAAGAACTATTTGGAGGAGAACTTCCTGAAATATCATATAAAACACAAGAAAGAACATTAGCTTTGATTGATGAAAAAATAAACTCACTAAAAGAAAATCAATAGTTTTCTTTTAGCTGTATATATTTTAGTATATTTTACTTATCTAAAAAATGTACTAATTTTTCTAAAATATCTCTCAATATCCTCAAATGAGTGACTTCCACCCTCTTCTATTATTAATTCTGTATCTTCTAACTTTTGAGCGGCTTCACTAAAATCTAAAACCTCATCTTCTTCTTGTAGCAGTGTAATAAAGTTTTCAGGTGTTTTGATAAAATCTACTTCATAATTTTTTAATGATTTTATATGACTTGCATTAAATTCAAATCTTGAACCATCATAATAATTTGTAACAAAATCAACACCTTCATATCTATCAAGTGTACCCCATGGATTTACAGCTGGGTTTATTAAAACTGCTTTTAAATCATATTTATTTGCTAGATACAAGGCATAAAAACCACCTAATGAAGAACCTATTAAATTAACCTCTTCATCTATACTAACAAAAGCTTCAATTAACTGCTCAAGTGTATTAATTGCTAAATTTGGAATAGTTGGTAGAGAAATTGTTATTATTTCATCTTCAAAATATTCTTTAAACTTTTCTGCTTTTGAACCAAATCCTGAACTTGCAAATCCGTGAATATATATTATCATTTTATTTATTTCCCAATTTTATTATTATATAATCTTGGAATATTACAATAAAAGGATTGATAATGAAATTATTTCTAAAAATCATGCCATTATGTCTTTTATCTTTAAGTCTAAATGCAGAGGTATTTTCAGGATTTATAGAGAATGATGTTGTTAATGGTGAAGATAAACATTACACAAATGGTATTGCGTTTACTTATCTTAGTAACAAAGATACAAATGACTTAAATAAATATGATAATAGTTTTTTTAACTTAGTATCAAAAATTCCCACATTTAACAATGACACAAAATATCAAACATTAGGAATGACATTATCTCATCTTATATTTACCCCTGATAATTCTGATGAACAAAATAAAATAATAAAAGATGTACCTTATGCAGGTGTTGTGACTGTAGATTTTATTTTATATAAATGGGAAGATGATTTTTTCCATCAATATATGATGACTTTAGGAATGGTTGGACCTAGTTCTTCAGCGGAACGATTTCAAAATACATATCACGATATTACTGGGAATAAAGACACAAAAGGTTGGAGCAATCAATTAGAAGATAATTTTTTATATAACTTCTCTTATGCTTATGGATATAAAGCATTTAAATATGATTTTTCTTATGGAAAGATGGATATTATAAACAACTTTAGAGTTGATGTGGGAAACTATAATAGAGCTTTAATGGCAGGTTCTACAATTAGATATGGAAATAATTATCCAAATAACTTCAATACAGTTGGAAGACTTCTAGGAGCCAATGAAAACAAACTTTTAAATCTTGATTCAAAATCAAATAAAAGCTTTGGCTGGTCAATATCTTATGGATTAGGATACTCTTATACAGATTATTTTTATGTAACTAACTATGATAAATCTTATCAATTAGATAAATTAAAAGATACTGCTATTCAGGTTATTTCATTGGATACATATTTTGATAACCTTGTTTTATCTTTTACTTATAAAACTTCTAAACTTGTATCAGTAAATAATAAAAGTGAATATGAAAGCTGGGGAGGAGTAAGTTTAGCTTATCTATTTTAGATTTGCTAACTCTTCTCTTAGAGCATTTCTTGAAGCTTTATCCACAAGATTAAAAATATCATCAATTTCATCTTTTAAACTGTTTTTTTTATGACCTTTTACTTTTATAAACTCACAATTATATTTTTCTAAGAGTTTAAAAAAATCTTTATATAATTCACTATTATTTAAAAGTTTACCACTACTTGAATGATAATTTAAAGACTGTATTTTTTCTTTTCTATTTGGCAATCCAATAATATTTTGACAATCAGTGTAAACTTCTATTAGAAAACTTGTATTTAAATTTATTTCTTCTATTGCCCATAGAAATGTTTGAAGTTCTAATTTAGTGGAAGAAGTGTTTTCAAATCTTTTTATTTTAATCTCTTTTTTAATCTCTTCTAAAGAGACTTTTTCATCTGTAACTTTTAAAAAAGCTGCAAAACCTATCTTTAATTGTGGATTTACACTTGAATCTGTAAATAATTTTATTTTTTTCATAAAAGATTGTATAGTTTTTTACATTACAAAATGTCATATTTTAGAAAGCATATAAAAAAATTGATTATAATTTCTTCATATATTTAAAAGGTTTTATTATGGCAAAGAAAAAAACATCACTATTTGAGTGTCAACACTGCGGAGAACAAGCTACAAAATGGCTAGGAAAATGTCCAAATTGTGGTTCATGGGATTCATTTATAGAGTTAAATCAAGAACAACAACAGGTTTTAAAACAAACTTCTAAAGTTATAAATACTACTTCAAAAGCCGTACCAATTACTCAAATACCACAAGATAATGTAAGTAGATTTTCATCTTTTAATGATGAATTTGATTTAGTTCTTGGTGGTGGAATAGTTCCTGGAAGTTTAACACTAATAGGTGGAAGTCCAGGAGTTGGGAAATCTACCTTGCTTTTAAAAGTTGCTGGAAGTATTGCAAAATCTGGGAAAAAAGTACTTTATGTTTCAGGAGAAGAGAGTGCTGGACAGATTAAACTGCGTGCTAATAGATTAGATGCAAATCATGATAGTTTATATTTATTAAGTGAAATAAAACTTGAAGAGATACAAGATGAACTTCTTAGAGAGAATTATGAAGTTTGCATTATTGACTCAATTCAAACTATTTATTCATCAAATCTATCAAGTGCCCCTGGAAGTGTGAGTCAAGTTCGAGAGATTACTTTTGAGCTTATGAGAAAGGCAAAAGAGACAGATTTAGCCATGTTTATAATTGGACACATCACAAAAGATGGAAGTATTGCAGGTCCTAGAGTTTTAGAACATATGGTTGATACGGTTTTATATTTTGAAGGGGAAGCAAGTAGAGAACTGCGAATGCTTCGAGGTTTTAAAAATAGATTTGGAAGTACGAGCGAAATTGGTATTTTTGAAATGACAGCTGAAGGATTAATAAGTGCTAAAGATATAGCTTCAAAGTTTTTTGATAAAAGCAAAGCTCAAGCAGGTTCTGCCCTTACCGTTGTAATGGAAGGAAGTCGAGCTATTATTTTAGAAGTTCAAGCTCTTGTAACTGAAAGTACTTATCCAAATCCAAAAAGAAGTGCCACAGGTTTTGATGCAAATAGACTTACTATGCTTCTTGCACTTCTTGAAAAGAAAATTGATTTACCACTAAATAACTACGATGTTTTTATAAATATAAGTGGTGGGATAAAAATCAAAGAGAGTTCAGCAGATTTAGCTGTAATTGCTGCAATTATATCATCATATAGAGATAGACCTATTTCAAAAGAATCAGCTTTTATAGGAGAGGTTTCATTAACAGGTGAAATCAAAGATGTTTATTCAATAGATTTAAGACTAAAAGAAGCACAAGCGCAAGGTATGAAAAAAGCTGTTATTGCTCAAAAAACAAATCTAAAACTTGATATCAAAACATTTGCCGTTGATGAAGTTTCAAAAATGATTGAATTATTTTAGAATTTATGTGTATCTAAAATGATAGAACTATTTTAATAGAATCTTTGATACAATCGGACTTTTAAAAGGATAATTATGATTGAATTAGAAAATAATACAGATTTACAAATTGATATTGCTATATTAGAAAAAATAGCAAACTCTCTAAGTAAAAAAGACATTGAGCTAATGGTAGTAAAAAATGATGAAATTCAAGCTTTAAATAAAGAGCATAGAAACATAGATAAAGCAACTGATGTTTTAAGTTTTCCTATGGATTTTGATTTTCCTAATATGCCTTTAGGTTCTATTGTAATATCTACTGATTTTGTGGATGAAAAAGCAAAAGAGTACGGTCATACTTTCAATGAAGAGTTTTCACTTCTGTTTATTCATGGAATATTACATCTTTTAGGATACGACCATGAAGTTGATAACGGTGAGCACAGAGCTAAAGAAGAAGAACTGATAAAAGAGTTCAATTTACCTGATAGTTTGATTGTTAGAAATTCGTAATTATGGATTTTTTAATATTTATTATTGCAATGGCAGCTTTAATATATGGAGCTGATTTTGTGATAAAAGAAAGTGAAAGAATCGCTCTTCATTTTAATATATCAAGCTTTGTAATAGGAGCTACATTAGTTGCAGTTGGAACAAGTCTTCCTGAAATGGCTGTTTCAATGTCAGCATCGGCAAAAGGAAGTGCAGATATTGCAGTTGCAAATGTTATTGGAAGTACGATATTTAATATCTCACTTGTGTTAGGACTTGTATTTTTACTTGCAAAAAACATTGAACCCAAAAGAGATTTATTCGCAAAAGATTCAGCTTGGTCTATTTTTCCTATTTTAATATTTATACTAATGGGAATAGATGGAAGAATATCAATGTTTGATGGTATTTTATTTATTTGTATGATGGGAGCTTATTTACTATTTTTGATAAACTCAAATAGTATTGAACAATCTGATGAAGATTTATCAAAAGATAAATTCAATTGGATTAAAACACTTGTCCTACTTTTGATTGGTTTTATTTTTGTAATTGTTGGAGCAAATTTTGCTATTGATAGTGCAGGAAATATAGCAAGAGGTTTTGGAATAAGTGAATGGATAATAGGATTATTTTTAGTTGCATTTGGTACTTCTTTACCAGAACTTATAATCTCAGTAAAATCAGCGATAAATAATAATGCTGATTTAGCAATAGGAAACATAATAGGCTCAAATGTAGCAAACTTTACTATGGTTTTAGGATTATCTTCAATTATAAATCCACTAAATGTAGATTTCAATAGCTATTTATTTGATATAAGTGCAGCTTTTATTGTCTCTTTGATGTTGGTATTTATAACAGCTAACAAACTTTATAATAAATCAGCAGGGATTGCTTTGCTTGTAGTTTTAGGATTAGTAATACAAAATAGTCTATAAAGACTATTTTGTACATTTAGGACAAATACCACTTAAAACGATATTTGTTGAGTCAATTTTAAAAGAGCTTAAAGTTGAAACTTCATTTATAATACTTGATGGATCAAGCATTATATCTTCAATAGCTCCACAACATGAACAAACTAAGTGTGCATGCTCTGTTTTAACTAACTCATAAACTGATTTTGAGTTTGGTATTTTTACCTCTGAAAGAAAAACTTTTTCTACCATTGCATTTATGTTCTTATAAATTGTTGCTAATGATACAGATGGGAATTTTGATAATAATTTTTTATATAAATCATCAATATTCATATGCCCATTTTTAAAAAGTTCTTCAACTATTGCTACTCTTTGAGGAGTAACTTTTAAATCATATTCTTTTAATAAATTTGTATAATTATTCATAATGTCCTCTTCTTTCGTGGAATAATACTATTTTAATATTTATTTCTACATAAACTATATATATTAAATATATGTTCCGTAGAATTATTATAGCATAAATTTTATTAATGGAGAATAATTTTCTTTTAAGTTTTAATATATTACAATACTTCAAAGGATAAAAATTATCCAATAATAAAAATAATGCTTAAGGAAAATGAAAAATGAAACAATATGAAACTTATAAATGTAACACATGTGGATGTGAAGTAGAAGTACAAGTAACAGGAACAAACGCAAAATTATCTTGCTGTGGAAATGAAATGGAAATGATAACAGAAAATTTAACTGCTGTAAATTTAATGAAAGCCTTTGCAGGTGAATCACAAGCTAGAAATAAATATGAATTTTTTGCACAAATTGCTTTTGATGAAGGTTTTCATAAAATCGCAAGATTTTTTAATGAAGCTGCTGAAAATGAAAAATACCATGCAATTGCTGAGTTTAAAGCATACAATAAATTGGTACACAATATAGAATTAAACTCAACAAAAAACAATATCCAATACGCAGCTGATGGTGAAAAATATGAACATGAAGAGATGTACCCAAACTTTGAAGCAATAGCAAAAGAGGAAGGTTTAAAAGAAATAGCAAGAATGTTTAAAGCTATTGGAAAAGTTGAAGTTGAGCATGAAAAAGAGTATTTAGAATTAAAACAAGCTCTAATTGATGAAGGGTTCTTAGAATCAGATGAAGAAGAAGAATGGGTATGTGAAGTTTGTGGACATGTTCATAGAGGTAAAAAACCACCTAAAGCTTGTCCTTTATGTGCAGTTGAAAAAGAGTATTTCAAGAAAAAACCAAAAGATATTACTGCTGGTTAAATTTCATTAAATAATATTATGTTAGAATGTGAATAATAATTCATAAAGGAGAAAAAATATGAAACAATATCAGTCTTATAAATGTAACAAATGTGGAAACGTGGTAGAAGTACAAAATGTAGGTGGTGGAGAACTACACTGCTGTGGTCAAGCTATGGAAATGATAACAAAAGATTTAACATCTGTAGTTTTAATGAAAGCTTTTGCAGGCGAGTCAATGGCTAGAAATAAATATGAATATTTTGCAAAAATTGCTCAAAAAGAAGGTTTTAGAGATATTGCTGAGCATTTCCAAAGAGCTGCTAATAATGAAAAAATGCATGCTAAGCTTGAATTAAAAGCTTATAATGTTTTAAATTATGACAAAGAGTTTGGCAATACAAGTGAAAATCTTCAATATGCAATTGATGGTGAATCTTATGAAAATGTTACTATGTATCCAGAATTTGCAAAAGTTGCAAAAGAAGAAGGTCATGGTGATATTGCAAGAATGTTAGATATGATTGGAAAAATCGAAATCGAACATGAAAATATGTATAAAAGTTTAAAACACCGATTAGATTCTGGAAAAGAACATGTTAGTGATGAAGAAGAAGAGTGGATTTGTGAAGTTTGTGGACATGTTCACAGAGGTAAAAAAGCTCTTAAAGTTTGTCCTGTTTGTAAACATCCATTAGAATACCAATCAAGATTAAACGCAAAAAAATAGTTTAACCTCTTAAACATAATATCTTCGATAATATAACAAAAAAATTTATCGGAGATATTCTATTTTGTTCAAATATCTAATTTTATTAATATTTTCAATCTCATTAAATGCAAATAATATAACAATAGCTAGCTACAATGTTGAAAACTTTTTTGATTTAAAAAAAGACAATAGTGAATATAGTGAATTTATACCCAATACAAAAAATCAATGGAATCAAAGAAATTTCAATATTAAATTAAACAATTTATTAAAAGTTATAAATGACATAGATGCAGATATTATAGCTCTTCAAGAAATCGAAAATAGAGATTTAATGAAACTACTTTCAAGTAAACTTCCAAAATATACATATTATTCATTTATTAAGTACCCAGATTCTGCTGTTGGGGTAGGATTTCTATCTAAAATAGAGATTAAAAACAATAAAAATATTGATGTAAAATTTACTAAAAGACTCTACAGACCCATACTAGAAACAACTTTTTCTAATGAAAATATAGAATTCAAAGTTTTTAATAATCACTGGCCTTCAAAAGCAGCACCTGAAAGTTATAGAATAAAATATGCAAAAACTCTACAAGATAGATTAATTCAACTGCCAAAAGATTATGACTATATTTTATTAGGTGATTTTAATTCTAACTACAATGAATATCAAACATTTAGAAACAATCAAAAATTAAATAACAGTTCTTCAATTACAGGAATAAATCAAATTTTAAATACAACTTATGAAAATAAGTTTATAACTTATGATGATATTTTAAATTATGATAAAAGAGTTCACTTTAATTTATGGCTTGATCTTCCTACAAATGAAAGATTTTCAACAAAATTTAGAAGACAAAATAATACACCTGATAGTATTATCTTATCCCCTGCTTTATTTGATACAAAAAGGGTTTCTTATATTCCTAAATCATTTAAAGTTTTTAAAGCAGATTATCTATATAAAAACAATGATGTAATTAGATGGGAAATGAGTGGTAAAAAGTATGATAAAATCCACAAAGGAATTGGCTTTTCAGATCATCTTCCTATTTATGCAAAATTTTCAATAAAAAAAGAAGATACAAATATACTAAAAAAAATCCAAGTAGAGAATAATACAAATGAAATAAACTCTATTTCAGATTTATATAAAAAAGAGAAACTAATAGAACCTCTTACAATAAATAATGTAATTGTAATTTATAAAGATAATGAAAAAGCAATAATAAAAAGGCAAAACGATAGAGCAATTTATATCTACCAAAATGCTCAAAATCTAAAACTTGGACACTCATACAATCTTCAAATTAATCAAATATATGATTACTATGGATTAAAAGAGATAAAAGATTTTGTAGTTTTAGATGAAATAAAAGAAATAGCTAATTATAAAGATTTATATTTAGATGCAAATAGTATAGATATTCTTGATTTTAAATATGAAAATGAGATTATTACAAATCTAAAAGGAGTAATGAAAAACTCAAAGCTTTATGTAAATGATAATAAATATATTAAAATTTATTCAAAAGATAAAAAGTTATTGCCAAAAGATGGTGATAAAATCACAATTTTAAATGCTCAACTAGCTTCATATAGGGGAAATATGCAAATTATAATTCATAAACAATCAGATTTTAAAGTAGGATTTTAATGTTAATCAAGTCAATTTTTACAAATAGTTCAGGAATTTTAGTTTCAAGGGTTTTAGGTTTTGTTCGAGATTTATTAACAGCATCAATTTTAGGTGCTAATATATATTCAGATATATTTTTTATTGCATTTAAATTGCCTAATTTATTTAGAAGTGTATTTGCAGATGGAGCTTTCACACAAGCTTTTATTCCTTCATATGCAAAATCAAAACATAAAATTAGATTTTCATCAATGATTTTTTTACAGCTATTTGGTTTTTTAATTATATTATCTTTAATAGTAAGTATGTTTTCACATTTTGTTGCAAAAGCTTTTGCAATAGGATTTACACAAGAAACTATTGATTTAGCGGCTCCATTATTTGCTATAAATTTTTATTATTTGCCAATAATCTTTACAGTAACATTTATGGCTGCTTTATTACAATATAAACACCATTTTGCAACAAGTGCTTACTCAACTGCTCTTTTGAATTTAGGAATGATAGCTGCACTTTTAATTGCAAAAGGTAAAGATGAATATGAGATTACATTTTATTTATCATATGGGGTAATTGTTGGAGGAATGCTACAGGTACTAGTTCATTTATACTCTATTAAAAAAGCTAATTTGTGTAAAATATTTCACTTTAAGAAACATAAGAAAAAAGAAGAAAACAAATTTTATAAGAACTTCTTTTCTGCAACTTTAGGTTCTTCAACACTTCACTTATCTGCATTTATAGATACATGGTTAGCATCATTTTTAATAAGTGGTTCAATTTCATATTTATATTATGCAAATAGAGTTTTTCAGCTTCCTCTTGCCATATTTGCAATAGCAACTTCAATTGCATTATTCCCAATGATAGCAAAAGCTATAAAAAACAAAGATGAAAATAGAGCTTTACATTTAATGAAAAAATCATCTTTGATTTTATTTGCTGTATTATCAACATCCATGTTAATTGGAATTGTATTTAATGAGTTTATTGTAAAACTTTTATTTGAAAGAGGTGCATTTAATAGTGTTGATACACAAAATACTGCATTAATCTTAACAATGTATCTTATGGGACTTTTACCTTTTGGTTTGGCAAAAATATTTTCTTTGTGGTTATATGCAAATGAACAACAATACTTATCAGCAAAAATATCTATGAAAAGTTTAGCTTGGAATATAGTTTTCTCTTTAATTTTAATAAAACCTTATGGAGCTGCTGGACTTGCTTTTGCTAGCACATTAAGTGGGTTTATTCTATTTTTTCTGACTATTAAAGCATTTGGTTTTAATAAATTCATCACAATGTATAAAAAGTAATTTATACTTTTTATACATTGTAAATTTAGCTATATTTAGTAACTATTGGCTATAATCCAAGTTTTATAAATATTTAATTAGGATTTAGATGAAAGATTTTTTTAAACAATATGCACCCTATTATAAAAACTACAAACTTCAATTTTTTTTCTCATTTATTGGAATTATCTTAGTATCAGCATCAACTTCAGGGACAGCTTATGTAATTCAACCTTTGTTAGATGATATTTTCATAAACAAAGATGAGAATATGTTATACATGATGCCTTTTATTATTGTTGCATTATATTCAGCAAAAGGTTTTGGAAGATATATTCAAGCTTACTATATCTCTTTTATTGGACAAGATATTACAAGAATAGTAAGAGATAAACTTTTTTCTCATGTTTTAACTTTAGATATGAACTTTTTTCAAAAAAAACATGGGGGAGAACTAGTAAGTAGAATTACAAATGATATAAATAGAATACAACAAGCTGTTTCAAATACTGTTGCTGAATTTATTAGAGAATCCCTAACAATCGTAGGATTAATAGGTCTTGTAATTTATCATTCACCTGAACTTGCATTCTATGGATTAGTAGTACTTCCCCTTGCTATTTATCCTTTATCTTTATTAGCAAAAAAAATGAAGAAACTATCTTTTAGATCACAAGAGAGTAACTCAGATATTACATCAAGTTTAAGTGAATCTTTTAATAATATTGAGATAATAAAAGCAAATTCAACGGAAAAAATAGAAGCGAATAAATTTTCAATTCATAATATGATTTTCTTTAAATACAATATGAAAGCTGTAAAAACAAATGAATTAGTATCTCCTGTAATGGAAATAATAGGTTCTTTTGCCTTTGCTGCTGTTATTATTGTAGGTGGTTCAAAAGTAATTGATGGTGAGCTAACAACAGGAACATTTACCTCATTTGTAGCAGCTTTATTTATGCTTTATACTCCTATTAAAAAATTATCTTCTTTATATAATAAAATGCAAGATGCCCTTGCTGCAAATGAAAGAATAAATGATATTTTCTCACAAAAAGCAAGTATATTATCAGGTGAATTATCATGCCCAAAAGATATAAATAAAATTACTTTTAAAGATGTTAGCTTAAAATATGATGACTTTACAGCATTAAACAATATAAATTTAGAAGCATCAAAAGGTGAAACAATAGCTCTTGTGGGAGATAGTGGTGGAGGAAAATCTTCTTTAATAAATTTAATTATTAGATTTTATGACACTACAAATGGAAAAATCTTATTAAATAGTAATTCAATCAAAGAATTTGATATAAAATCATTAAGAGAAAATATATCAATAGTAACCCAAAGGGTTTATATTTTTAATGATACAATTGCATCAAACGTAGCCTATGGATATGAAATAGATGAAATTAGAGTTATTGAAGTTTTAAAACAAGCCCATGCCTATGATTTTGTTATGCAAATGAAAAAAGGTATTAATACAGTATTAGATGAGTTTGGAACAAATCTTAGTGGAGGTCAGAGACAAAGAATTGCAATTGCAAGGGCTTTGTATAAAAACCCAAAAATATTGATTCTTGATGAGGCTACTTCTGCACTTGATAATAAAAGCGAATCAATAATAAGTGAAGTAATAAAAGAAGTAAGTATAGATAGAATTACATTTATAATAGCTCACAGATTAAGTACTATAAAAAATGCAAATAAAATAGCAGTATTTAAAAATGGTGAGATCTTGTCAATTGGTACAGAAAATGAACTTTTATCTTCATGTAATGAGTATCAAAGATTGTATAATTCAGCAAATATATAATTATATTTTAACTGTAAAAACCATTAAAACCAATATTTAATGATTTTTAGATAAAATATTATAATTTTAAATAAAGGGATAAATATTGTTTAGCTATGACTCACTAAAAAAAATCTTATTTAAGTTTGACCCAGAAACTGCACATAATATCGCAGAATATGGTCTTAGAGTATTAGGAAAATGCAAAATTGCAAAAGCATATATGCAAAAGAAAAATTATATTACAGATCCTAAACTAACTCAAAAAGTTTTTGGAGTTACTTTTGCAAATCCAGTTGGACTAGCAGCAGGTTTTGATAAAAATGCAACAATGATAAAAGCTATGCAATCTTTAGGATTTGGTTTTACAGAAATTGGAACAATGACTCCAAAACCACAAGATGGAAATGCAAAACCTAGAATGTTTAGATACCCTGAATTTAAATCAGTTCAAAATGCAATGGGATTCAATAACAAAGGTGCACACAAAGTTTTAAAGAACTTAAAAAAAGTTTATCCTTTTGATATTCCAATTGGTGCGAATATTGGGAAAAATAAAACAACTCCAGAAGAGTTTGCATTAAGTGATTACAAAAGCTTGATCAAAAAATTTGAAGAGACAAGTGATTATTTAGTAATAAATATTTCTAGTCCAAATACTCCAAATTTAAGAGATTTACAAAATGAAAAGTTTATTACAGAACTTTTTACAATGGCAAGAGAATTAACAGAAAAACCAATTTTATTGAAAATTGCTCCAGATATGGAAGTACAAATGGCTATTAATTTATGCTACAGTGCAATAAATGCCGGTGCTGCTGGAATTATTGCTACTAATACGACAATAGATTATTCACTAGTTCCTAATTGCCAAAGTTTTGGTGGACTTTCAGGTGCTTGTTTAACACAAAAATCTGGAGATTTATTTAAAGAATTAGGTAAAGAATTGTTTGGGAAGACAGTTTTAATCTCAGTTGGTGGAATATCAACAGGAGCAGAAGCTTACGAAAGAATAAAAAATGGCGCTACACTTGTACAATCATATTCAGCACTAATTTTTGAAGGTCCTTCAATGGTTAGAAAAATCAACGAAGAGATTTTAGAATTAATGGCAAAAGATGGGTACTCAAATATAAGTGAAGCTATTGGGGCTAATTTAAAATAAAAAGGAACAAAAATGAATAGTACAAAAATCAATAATTATTTCAAAACATTCGCTATTCAATTTTCATTATTAATAATAATTTCGGGAGAATTAATGAGTAGTAACTTACCAAAATATCATACAAAAACTTTAGAAAATGGTTTAGAAATCGTAGCAATTCCTATGAAAAACAATTCAGGAGTTATTTCAACTGATGTTTTTTATAAAGTAGGAAGTAGAAATGAAATAATGGGGAAAAGTGGAATTGCCCATATGCTTGAGCATTTAAATTTCAAATCTACAAAAAATTTAGAAGCTGGAGAGTTTGATGAGATAGTAAAAGGATTTGGTGGTATGAATAATGCCTCAACATCATTTGACTATACACATTATTATATAAAATCTGCTTCTAAAAATATGGATAAATCTTTAGAATTATTTGCAGACTTAATGGAAAACTTAACACTAAAAGATGAAGAATTTCAACCAGAACGTGATGTAGTAGCAGAAGAAAGAAGATGGAGAACAGATAATAATCCTATGGGATATTTACAATTCAGGCTATTTAACAATGCTTATATCTACCATCCATACCATTGGACACCAATTGGATTTATGAGTGATATTAAAAATTGGACAATTGAAGATATAAGAGATTTCCATAGTACTTATTATCAACCAAAAAATGCAATTGTTGTAGTTGCAGGAGACATTGACGAAAATAAAGTTTTTGCATCTGTTGAAAAACATTTTAAAGAGATAAAAAACAAAAAAGAGGTTCCAGCTCTTATTCACACTGTTGAACCAAAACAAGATGGTGAAAAAAGAGTTATAATAAATAAAGATTCACAAGTTGAAATGTTAGCAATAACTTACCATATTCCAAACTTTGAACATGAAGATCAAGTTGCACTTTCTGCACTTAGTGAACTTTTAAGTTCAGGTAAAAGCTCAATATTACAAAAAAAGTTAATTGATGAGAAAAGATTAGTAAATACTATCTATGCCTATAATATGGAGCTTAAAGACCCTGGAATCTTTATGTTTATGGCTGTTGCAAATGAAGGTGTTGATGCTAAAGAAATTGAAAATGAAATTTTAGATACAATTGCGCAAATCAAAAAAGGTGAAGTATCTCAAAAAGATATTGATAAGCTTAAAATAAATACAAAAGCAGATTTTATTTTTTCACTTGAAAGCTCAACAGAGGTTGCTTCATTATATGGTTCATACTTAGTAAGAGACAATATTAAACCTCTTCTAAATTATGAAGAAAATGTAGCAAAACTTACTAAAGATGATTTGATTAAAGTTGCAAATAAATATTTAATTAAAAGTAATTCAACAACAGTTATTTTGAAAAAAGAAGAAAAATAATGCATTACAGCGTTAGCAAAACGAATTTTGGAGATAAACCTAGTTTTGATTATCCTAAACCTATTTTTTTAGAAGAGATGGGTGAAGAAAAATTAAAAAAACTATTTAGTGATTTTTATGATTTAGTAGCTGATAGTGATATTGGTAATTTTTTTCCACAGGATGAAAAAGAACTTGATAAGATAAAAGCTCATAATGTAAAGTTTTTTATTGAAGCTTGTGGTGGAGAAAAACACTATACAAATGCTGTTGGGCATTTTGATATGTTAAAAACCCATGAACAATTTTCAATAACTGAAAAAGCTAGACGAGAATGGTTAGGTTGTATGGAAGAAGTTTTGAGAAAAGTGGATATTTCTGATGAGGCAAAACAAAGTTTTTGGGATTTTTTAGAAGTATTTTCAAAACATACTGTAAATGTTGATGAAAGACAAGAATTAGAAGATTTAGTAGTTAAAAAAGGATGAATATGGAAATTATAACGGGTGCTATGACTGCACTTATAACACCATTTAAAAATGGACAAGTTGATTTAGAAAAATATGAATCATTAATAAAAAGACAAATTGCACAAGGAATAGATGCAGTTGTTCCTGTAGGGACAACAGGAGAAAGTGCTACTTTATCATTTAATGAACATAAGCAGTGTATTGAAGTTGCCGTTGCAGCTTGTAAAGGCACAGGAGTAAAAGTAATTGCAGGTGCTGGATCTAATTCAACATTAGAAGCTTGTGAATTAGCTAAACATGCTCAAGATGTTGGTGCTGATGCAATTTTATCTATTACACCATATTACAATAAACCAACTCAAGAGGGTTTATATCAACACTTTAAAGCCATTGCAAATGCAGTAGAGATTCCATTTATGCTTTATAATGTTCCAGGAAGAACATCTGTTGATTTAGAAACAGCAACAACTATTAAACTTTTTGATGATGTGAAAAATATTTATGCAGTAAAAGAAGCTACAGGAAGTTTAGAGCGATCAATTGCTCTACTTTCTCAAAGAAAAGATTTCATTGTTGTTTCAGGTGATGATGCAATTGATTTTCCAATGTTAGTAAATGGTGCAAAAGGAATAATTTCTGTAACATCAAATATTCTTCCTAATTTAAAATCTAAATTAGTTCATGATGTATTCGCAGGAAATTTAGAAAGTGCTAGAAAAATCAATGAAGATTTATATGCACTAAACTCTGTTCTTTTCTGTGAAAGTAATCCAATTCCCATTAAAGCTGCTATGTATATAGCAGGTTTATTAGATACATTGGAATACAGACTTCCATTAACAGCTCCAAGTAAAGAGAGCATGAAAAAACTAGAAGAAACTTTAATAAAATATGAGGTAATAAAATAATGAGCAATGTAATGTCGGGTAAAACTTTAGTTATTTCTGGTGGTACAAAAGGTATCGGAAAAGAATGTGTTTATAAATTTGCAAGTAATGGAATTAATGTTGCTTTCACATATAATTCAAATCAACAGTTTGCAGAAGATATCTGTAAAGATGTTGAAGAAAAATATAATGTAAAATGTAAAGCATACCCTTTTAATATTTTAGAACCAGAAAAATATAAAGAATTATTTGAAGAAATCGATAAAGATTTTGATAGAGTTGACTTCTTTATTTCAAATGCAATGATTTACGGACGTGCAGTTGTTGGTGGATATGGTAAATTTATGAAACTAAAACCAAGAGGATTAAATAATATTTATACTGCAACTGTAAATGCATTTGTTTGTGGAGCACAACAAGCTGCAAAAAGAATGCAAAAAATTGGTGGTGGAGCTATTGTTTCATTATCATCAACTGGAAATTTAGTATATATTGAAAACTATGCTGGACATGGAACAAATAAAGCAGCTGTTGAGGCAATGGTTAGATATGCAGCAAATGAACTTGGTGAATTTGGAATTAGAGTAAATGCAGTTTCAGGTGGTCCTATTGATACTGATGCTCTTAAAGCATTTACAAACTATGAAGAAGTTAAAGCAAAAACTGCTGAATATTCTCCATTAAATAGAATTGGTCAACCTGAAGATTTAGCACAATCATGTTATTTTTTATGTACAAGTGATGCGTCTTGGATTACAGGTCATACTTTAATAGTTGATGGTGGGACAACATTTAGATAATGTCAAAAGCACTAAATCTTCCTAATTTATTAGCACTTTTTAGAATAGCATTAGCGCCGCTAATGCTATGGTTTTTTATAGATAGAGATAACTCTATCTTTTCTTCATGGCATCCTTCATGGCTAGACTATTTTGCTGGACTTATCTTTGTTATTGCTTCTATAACAGACTTCTTCGATGGTTTTATTGCAAGATCTTGGAATCAAATGACAAAACTTGGTGGTATTTTAGATCCCCTTGCTGATAAGATGTTAGTTCTTGCAGGTTTTTTAGGACTAATGGTAATAGATAGAGCATCAGCTTGGGCTGTTTTTTTAATACTTTCAAGAGAATTTTTTATAACTGGACTAAGAGTTGTAGCTGTTAGTGAAGGTAAAAATGTAGCTTCTACAATGGCAGGAAAAATAAAAACCGTAGTGCAGATGATTGCTATTGGTTTTTTAATTATGAATTGGCCCTTTGCAACTGAACTTTTATGGTTAGCTGTAATTTTAACTATATATTCAGGATAGGAATATACAAGAGATTATTTCAAAAATTAAAGGCTTCTTTTGGGTACTATTACTTTTTTACTTGTTTTATCATTTTTAGTTTTCTTCCATGAATTAGGACACTTTTTAGCAGCTCGTTATTTTGGTGTAAAAGTTCATGTATTTTCAATAGGTTTTGGTAAACAACTTTATTCTAAATATTGGATGGGAACTACTTGGCAAATTGCATTAATTCCCCTTGGTGGATATGTAAAAATGAAAGGACAAGATGATTCTAATCCTGCTTTAGTTGAATCAGGTGATGACTCATATAATACTAAAAAACCTTGGCAAAGAATTATTATTCTTTTTGCAGGTCCAGCAGCGAACTTTATTTTAGCAGCAATTTTATACTTTTCAATAGCTGTGATGGGTGCAACTACATGGTCTGCACAAGTAGGAACTGTACAAGAAAACTCACCTGCATTTCTAGCTGGAATTCAAGCAAATGATGAAATATTAAGAATCAATGATACTGATATAAAATCATGGGATGAAATAGGTAAAACAATTGTAAGTACCCAAGGTGCTTTAAAATTCTTTATTAAAAGAGATGGAGAAATTATAGCAAAAACTATAAATCCAGAAGTTTCAGATAGTGAAAATATGTTTAAAGAAAAAATCAAAAAAAGAATGATTGGAATTTCACCATCAGGGAAAATAATAAATCTAGAATTATCTTTTAGTGAATCACTAGTTTATGCCTATGAAAAAACTATTTTTGCTTCAACTATGATTTTTCAAGGTGTTCAAAAACTAATTCAAGGTGTAATTCCAAGCTCTGAAGTTGGTGGAGTTATTACTATTGGTAAAGTTATTTCAGATGCAAGTGAATCATCTATCATCGCTTTATTTGCAATAACAGCTTTAATATCAGTTAATCTTGGAGTTTTAAATCTTCTTCCAATTCCTGCGCTTGATGGTGGGCATATTATGTTTAATCTTTATGAAATGATTACAAAAAGAAAACCAAGTGATCAAGTGTTTTTATTTCTAACAATTGCAGGTTGGGTAATACTAGGAAGTCTAATGATTCTTGGAATATACAATGATATTAATAGAATCTTTTTAAATAATTAAGGTAATAAATATGAATAAACAAACAGCAACTAAAAATTTAGATGAAATTATTACAAAAGTAGAAGGTGCAAGACTTAGAATCTCTGAGCACCATATAGTAAAAATTATTGGTATATCTAAATATTCAAGTAAAGATGATGTAGAAACACTTTATAATGCAGGTCAAAGAGCTTTTGGTGAAAATAAAGTGCAAGACTTAAAAGAAAAGATGGAAGCACTAGAAAATCTACCAATTGAATGGCATTTTGTAGGAACTTTACAAAAAAATAAAATCAATAATCTTATTGATTTAAATCCAACATTAGTTCAATCCCTTGATAGTTTAGATTTAGCCCAAGAACTAAATAAAAAACTAGAAGCAAAAAACAAAAAACTAAATGCCCTACTTCAAATAAACTCAGCTTATGAAAATACTAAATCAGGTGTAATGCCAGAAAATGCTGTTGAAATTTATAAACAAATACTTGAAACTTGTCCTAATATTAGATTAAAAGGTGTTATGAGTATTGGAGCACATGTTGAAGATGAAAAAGTTATAAAAGATTCATTTAAAACTACTAAAAAAATATATGATGAATTAGTACCATTTGGAGCAAAATATTGTTCTATGGGAATGAGTTCAGATTATGAATTAGCAATTACATGTGGTTCAAATATGATAAGAGTTGGATCAACTTTATTTAAAGACTAGGGAATATCTCGTCTTTAAATAAATCTTTTAATTTTTAGTTTCACTTCTTATTTGGGAAATTGTTTTCCCACCAATAGAATAATTATCTGTATTTACTTCTTCAATAATTACAACAGCACTAGAGGCACCTCTTCCATTAAAAGTTTTAGCAAAAAGCTCTGTTATACCTTTTGATAATTGCTCTTTTTGCTCTTTTGTAGCACCACCATCTTCATGGGTCATTTTTATATTAATTACAGGCATTTTTAAATCTTTTTAGTTCATCTTCAATACTAGGAACTCTCATAAAATGTTCACCTATTAAAAAAGCATCAGCACCAATGGCACTTAATCTTTTAATAGTATCAACATTTGAAACACCTGATTCTGCAACAATAATTTTTCCATTTGGAATTAAAGGGATTAACTTATCACAAAGTTCCATATCCATCTCAAATGTATCTAGGTTTCTATGATTAATACCAATTATTGTTGCACCTGACTTAACAGCTTTTGTTAAATCTTCTTTATCATGAATCTCAACTAAAACTTCTAAACCTAAGTGAATAGCATAATCATATAATTCTTTTAACTCTTTAGTTCCTAAAGCTTTTGCAATAAGTAAGATAAAATCAGCTCCATAAACTAAAGCTTCAACTATTTGATATTTATCTACAATAAAATCTTTTCTTAAAAGTGGAGTTGGTACATATCTTCTAATTGCCGTTAAATACTCTAAATTGCCTTTAAAATAATGGGGTTCAGTTAATACAGAAATTGCATTAGCTCCATTTTTACTATACTCTTGAGCAATAACTAAAGGATCGAAATCTTCTTTTATAATTCCTTTGCTA
>RRZU013469375.1_pt1 | contig 24164 bp, 19 predicted proteins | sample 2165561 | NCBI WGS metagenome assembly RRZU01 (sample SAMN10456909, study PRJNA506462) | wastewater metagenome | isolation source: wastewater sludge | place: USA: Moscow, Idaho | reverse complement strand
GTTTGCATTAATCCGATACCGGAGGATGCCGACCAAGAAACCATTGAAAAAGGAGTTAACTTCCCAACCCACCCACGGGCCATTGAAAAACAAGTTAATTATTAAAGAGCTGGCTCAAATGAGGTTGACATGTTCCGGGTGTCTGGATAGCGAACGGTAGTCGTTCTGATGGCTTTGAAGAGGGTGCTCAGCTTTTAAGTACGCTGACAGAGGTAGCTAATTTATTAGCAGTCAGTCGAGAAGTGTTTTTGTATGACATTAATGGCAATCGCATTACGGTAGATATTGCCAATCAATGGTTTGCTCGACAAGGTGATGGTGTTGTAGTGAGCCAAGAAGCAGCAAGACAATGTCCTGGTAAAATACAGTAGTGTAGGATTTAGGTGCGTAGTTCGGTTGAGGGCTTGCGTTGCATGGTGGTTCTTATGTTATAGGCCCACTACCAAGTTTCGCTTGTGAGTGGGGTTGTTACGGTTTTATTATCTATACTTTTTGTTAGTCATCGTCCTAGCTTTCCTGAGCCATAACTACCAGGAATCGTATAGTTAAGAGCATCCTCGCGTTTAAAATGCTCATGTTTTCCTATAACATAATTCTTGTTTCGCGTGTTGCGACAATCTTTACAAATTAGCACTTTCAACCCGCTGAAAGCTTTATGCTCTCTGCATTCTAAACGCATTATCTTGCAGAAATAACAGCAAGAAATACCTTTAATCAACTTTGATCTAGCGGTGAAATCTATTGCGTTTGGTTTTTATAAACCGTTTTTTTGCTGAGATGCTTTGCTAGGCTTTACACTTTTATGTTCTGTTGGTTTTGGTGTTTTAGGGATATACGGCGCTGAATTGTCTTCAGCTCTAAAACTAACTGTGCCTGCTTTTTGTTTTTTTACTTTGATAGTTCGATCTTCTAGGTCTTTCAGCTTGGCTGTACGTAGGCTTGCTTCTAGTAAAGCTTCATCCGTTTTTGTCTTATCAAGAAAAGCTTTTACTTTAGAGTTTATTGAAGCCAGGTCTTGGGAAATATCTACATCGCTTTTTTCTGCCCAGCACTCTAGTTTTTTTATAGAGTTCAGTAGATCAGATATATTCATAAATTTAACCTTCAAGGCCATTACTAGAGTTAAAACTGTTTTCAGGATTTGAGAGCTTTTATAGTGAACCAGGTCGTTCGTGCAATGCTGCCTGCTAACGATAATAACAGCATAACCATGTTGAGCGGCCGGTGATAGAAGGTTGCTTAACTTATGAAATTAAAAGTTTGCCGTCACACAAGGTACACTAGGTTTTATTTGCCCTTAGCAGGCAGCTTCAATCTAGAGCAGGATGCCCATGCAGATTTTAGACAACGTTAACCAGCTGTTTGGTGAAGACTTAAAAGCGACGCTGACTCCCAATGCGAAGCTAAAAATTGCCGCCTCCTGTTTCTCGATTTATGCCTACGCTGCACTGAAGAAAGAGTTAGCTAAAATTGACTCGATGGACTTCATCTTTACTTCACCAACTTTTATTCCTGAGCAGGCGACCGACAAGCTCAAGAAAGAGCAGCGTGAGTTCTATATCCCCAAGCTCAATCGGGAAAACAGTTTGTACGGTTCTGAGTTTGAAATTCAGTTGCGTAACCAGCTCACTCAGCGTGCCATTGCTAAAGAGTGTGCAGATTGGATTCGCAGCAAGGTTACGTTCAAGTCCAATAAAACCCAAGCGCCGATGCAGCAGTTTGCTCACGTACAAGCGTCAGAAGGCACAGCAACCTATATGCCGCTACAAGGCTTTACTGCAGTCGATTTGGGTTATCAGACAGGTGATGCAGTTTCTAACTTCATCAACCGCTTTGGTGATAAGAACTTTACCCAGCAATACCTCAACTTGTTTGAAAGCATCTGGCAGGACCAGCAACAGCTTGAGGATGTCACCGCCCTAGTGACGCAGCATATTGAATCAGCCTATAAAGAAAACTCACCTGAGCGTATTTACTTCATCCTGCTTTACAACATCTTTAAAGACTTTCTGCAGAACATAGATGAAGACGTTTTACCGAACGAGCACACCGGTTACCAAAATACTGAGGTTTGGCAAAAGCTGTTCAACTTCCAAAAAGATGCCGCTACTGGAATCATCAACAAGCTGGAAACCTATAACGGCTGCATCCTTGCTGACAGCGTTGGTTTAGGTAAAACCTTTACTGCGCTGGCGGTGGTGAAGTATTACGAGCTGCGCAACAAATCTGTGTTGGTGTTGGTTCCGAAGAAGCTTGCGGATAACTGGCTGACCTATAACCGTAACCTGACCACTAACATCTTTGCTAAAGACCGCTTTAACTATGACGTGCTTTGCCATACAGATTTAAGCCGCACCAGTGGTGAGTCGTTTGGTACACCGCTCAATCAGGTTAACTGGGGTAATTACGATTTAGTCGTGATTGATGAGTCGCACAACTTTAGAAACAACGATGCGCTCAAAGACCGTGAGACACGTTATCAAACCTTAATGAACAAGGTGATCCGCGCTGGTGTTAAAACTAAAGTGCTGATGCTCTCTGCAACGCCGGTTAACAACCGTTTCAATGACTTGCGTAACCAACTAGCACTGGCCTATGAAGGTGAGTCTAGCGAGCTCAGGGATAAGCTGGGTATGGGTACGAGCATTGAGCAGGTCTTTAAAGAAGCGCAGGCTGCATTTAATGCTTGGGCAAAGATGCCAGCAGAAGAACGCACCACAACACGCATTCTTAATATGCTCAGCTTTGATTTCTTCAAGCTGCTCGACAGCGTGACCATTGCACGTTCGCGCCGCCATATTCAGCAGTTTTATGACACCAGTGAGATTGGTGCATTCCCGCAGCGTTTAGCGCCGCAGTCTTACCACGTACCCATTACCAATATGCCAGGTGCAATGGAGCTCAATGAGATCTATGCGCAGCTATCGGCATTGAATCTTGCCGTCTATGCGCCGATGAGTTACTTGTTACCCAGCCGGATGAAAAAGTACGAAGAACTGTATGACACGCAAGTGGATGGTGGGCGTGGGCGTTTGCGACAAGTGGACCGTGAGAAAAGCTTACGTGCTTTGATGACGACCAACTTGCTTAAGCGCTTAGAAAGTTCAGTGCATTCGTTTCGTCTGACGCTGCAATCACTGCAAGGTACCATCGAACAGACTTTAGATTTAATTGAGCGCTTTAAACAGCAGCCAGCAAGTCAGCAGGTTGCTGAGACAGTGGGCTTATACAACGCAGACTCATTTACTGAGGACGAGCTTGAGGCAGATAACCCCTTTGCTGTGGGTAAAAAAATGCCGATTGATCTGCATGACTTAGATTTACCCAGCTGGGAGTTTGAGCTGCGTGAAGACTTGTCCGGGCTAAAGGCCTTAGTACAATCTGTAGCGCCGATTACCCCTGAGCACGATGCCAAGCTGCAGCACTTACAGCAGTTGATTGAGAGCAAGGTCAAGCAGCCGCTTAACGATGGTAACCGCAAGATTTTAATCTTCTCGGCCTTTGCTGATACCACTGAGTACTTGTACGAATACCTATCGAGCCAGCCAGTCTTTAAAGGCTTACAGCTCAACTTTGCTCAAGTTACGGGCAGTGCGAACCCCAAGAGCACCTTAAAGAGCCGTCGTCGTGCGTATGACTTCCAAGAAGTGCTTACCTTGTTCTCGCCACTCTCAAAAGAGAAAGACAAAATCTTGCCCAATGAGCCAGGTGAGATTGATGTGCTGATTGCCACTGACTGTATTTCTGAAGGGCAGAACTTGCAGGATTGCGACTTCTTGGTCAACTACGATATTCACTGGAACCCTGTACGTATCGTGCAGCGCTTTGGCCGTATTGATCGTATTGGCTCGCAGAACGAAGTCATACAGCTGGTCAACTACTGGCCGGATATCAGTCTTGATGAATACATTAACCTAAAAGAACGGGTTGAAAGCCGTATGGCGATTGTCGATGTCACCGCGACCGGTGATGACAACTTGCTCGATGTGAACTCTGAAGATGCTGCCTACCGTAAAAAGCAATTACAGCGTTTACAAACCGAAGTGATTGATCTGGAAGATACCGGTGCGGGTATCAGTATCACTGACCTTGGTTTAAATGAATTCCGTATGGATATTTTGCACCATGTGCAAGAGCACGGCAGTCTGGAAAATGCCCCTAAAGGCTTGCATGCTGTTATTGCTTCACAGCCCGATAAAGGCTTGCAAGCGGGTGTGATTTTTGGTTTACGTAATCTCAACCCTAATAAGCATCAAGACGAGCAGAACCGTTTGCACCCGTACTACTTGGTGTATATCAGCGAGCAGGGCAATGTCTTAGCCAGCCACGTTGAAGCCAAGAAGCTATTGGATGTGTTGCGTGCAGCTTGTAAGGGGCGTAGCGAGCCGTTGCTACAAGCGTGCCAAGCCTTTAATCAACGCACCCAGGATGGTCGCAATATGCAGGGTGTTTCAGACCTGCTCAATCAAGCCATTCATTCGATGATTGAAAGCAAAGAAGAGAGTGATATCGATAGCCTGTTCAGTGGCAGTAAAACCACAGCTTTAGTGAATAGCATTAAAGGCTTGGATGACTTTGAGTTGCTGGGCTTTATTGTTGTGGAGGAGGTGTAGGGTGCTGTTTGCTTATCCTGAGTCCACACGTGTAGAGCGCACACTACCGAAAAACTCGATTTACAAAAACGTGACACCAAGCCAGAAACAGCGTGAACTGCTGACTCAGCAAGTAGACAGGATCACTTGGGCGCATAAGCTCGCACCTGACACGCTGAACATTAAAGCCAGTGCTGACTTGCCTGAGATGCAAGTCTTCCATCTACGGCTGAAACCGCAGGTGGAAGGCGTGCATGAAAGCTTATTAGAGTATCTGGATAAAGCCATTCCCAGCGCGCTGATATTCGAGGTATATAGCAGTGCCGGAATACAAACGGTTGCGTGTCTTAAACAGCTCAACCAAAATGGCACAATTAAATGCAGTCCGTATTTGTACGGTGCGCTGCACAGTGCTGACGCTGAACGCCAAGTGCTACCGATCAGTCGAGACTTTACACATTTACAACAGCAGTTGATGGCAACGCTTTTACCGTACTCATTGCAGACAGGTGAAAGCTTAAACGACGCAATTCAGCGCAGCCAGGCGATCAACAAATTAGGCAAAGATATTCAGCAGTTGGAAAAGCAATTGCTGAATAAAGCCATGCAGTTTAACCGGCGTGTTGAGCTGAATAATAAGCTCAAAAGTACCAAGAATGAACAAGCTGCTTTACTCAGCTAGCAGGGCGGTCTGAATGATTCGTTCGTATTCGTTCGTTTGCGTTCGGTTACGCTCGATTGCGTTCGGGCTCAGTATTGAAAACAGCTTTTGCGTGCGATACGTGCCAATACGTGCGTATGCATAACAATATTTTTTGAATGGGCAACCCCGTTCGTTTGTTTTTACAGGATTCTTAAATGGACAAGCTCAAGATGCACAGTAAAGATTTAAGCCAAGATAACCTTGCCAAGATTCAGCTGGCTTTTCCGAACTGCATCACTGAGCGTCAAAATGCTCAGGGCCAGATTGAGTTGGCGGTGGACTTTGATCTGCTGCGCCAAGAGCTATCTGCCAACATCGTTGAAGGTCCACAGGAACGCTACCGTTTAGATTGGCCTGGTAAGCGTGAAGCCATGCTGACCGCCAATGCACCGATTGCCAAAACCTTGCGCCCAGCCCGTGATGAAAGTGTCAACTTCGATGAGACGGAAAACTTGTTTATCGAAGGCGATAACCTCGATGCCTTAAAACTGCTGCAAGAAACCTACCTTGGCAAGGTTAAAATGATCTATATCGACCCGCCGTATAACACGGGGAATGATTTTATCTATGAGGATGACTTTGCTGAAAATACTGAAGAGTTTTTACAGCGCTCTAATCAGAAAGATGAGCATGGTAATCGTTTGATTTCTAATGCGGAATCGAGTGGAAGGTTCCATTCTGACTGGCTAAGCATGATGTTTTCACGCTTAAAATTAGCACGAAATCTATTAAGAAGTGATGGCTGCATACTAATAAGTATCGATGATGGTGAGGTTGGTAACTTACGAAAGGTTTGTGATGAGGTATTTGGTGAAAGTAATTTTATAGCTAATATCGTTTGGCAAAAAAAATATGGTGCAGCAAATGACGCAAAATATCTTTCAGATCTACACGACCATATATTGCTATACACAAAAAACAAAGACCAGTGGTCACCACATCTTTTCCCTAGACCTGCTGAGCTAAATGCCAAGTATACTAATCCTGATAATGATCCTCGTGGACCTTGGTACTCAACAAATTTATCAGTAAAAACCTATTCAGAAAAGAACGATTATATTATTGAGTCACCTGCTGGGTTAAAGTTTTCACCTCCCCCAAGCAGGTGCTGGGGAGTTAGTGAGGAAAAATTTCAGGAACTATTTAAAGATAATAGAATTTGGTTTGGTAAAGATGGTAAATCTAGACCCTACCAAAAAACTTATCTTTCAGAGGTTCAAGATGGAATTGTTCCAACCACTTTGTGGAGCCATCATGAGGCTGGACATAATATCGAAGCCAAGTCTGAAATAAGAAAATTGTTTGATAATTCAACCGGCTTATTTGATACGCCAAAGCCTACTAGATTAATTGAGCGTGCTTTACAGATGGCATCTGATAAAGAAAGCATTATTCTGGATTTTTTTGCAGGCTCTTCAACTACGGCACATTCTGTAATGCTTGCTAACTCTAAAGATGGTGGTAGTAGAAAGTTCGTAATGGTGCAACTAGACGAGCCAATTGACGTAAAGACAAATGCGTACAAGGATGGATATGAAGATATAGCCCAGGTATCTAAAGAACGTATCCGTCGCGCTGGCCAGCAAATCCTCGCAGGCGAATGCCACGCAGACTGGAACAAAGACATCGGCTTCCGTGTACTCAAAGTCGATACCTCCAATATGCAGGATGTCTATTACCAGCCACAGCAACTCAATCAAGACGACTTGTTTGCCAGCGTCGATAACATCAAGCCAGACCGCACCAGTGAAGACTTGCTGTTCCAAGTGTTACTGGACTGGGGCGTTGATTTAACCCTGCCGATTCGCCGTGAAACCTTACAAGGCAAAGAAGTCTTTATCGTTGACGACAACGCACTGGTCGCCTGTTTTGAACAAGGTATAAGCGAAGAGTTGATCCACGAACTTGCAGCACTGAACCCGCTCCGCGCAGTGTTCCGCGACAACGGCTTTGCCAGCGACGCAGTGAAAGTTAACGTCACGCAAATCTTCAAACAACGCTCGCCGATCACGGAAGTAAAAGCGATTTAAGCTAAGGGATTACCATGCAAAAGTACTCTGTTAATCAGCACCTGATTGAAACGATTTTAACCTGGGTTAAATCAGGCGAGATTGCTATTCCTGAAATTCAGCGACCTTTTGTTTGGGACAGTTCCAAAGTGCGCGACCTAATGGATAGTCTTTACCAAGGCTACCCAGTGGGCTATGTGATTGCTTGGCGCAACCCTAATGTCAAACTCAAAGATGGCAGCTTGAGTGAAGGCAAGAAGGTCTTAATCGATGGACAGCAGCGGGTTACGGCTTTAACTGCAGCAATACTTGGTGAGTACGTTCTCAATAAAAATTACCAGCGCATTAAAATCAAGATCGCCTTTAACCCGTTAGAAGAAAAGTTTGAGGTGCATAACCCTGCCATCTTAAAAGACAAAACTTGGTTCCCTGATATCAGTGAAGCCTTCGATGGTCAGAAAAGCTTGCTTAAGCTGGTAAGAGAGTACTTGGCGCTGAACCCTGAAGCTGATGAGCAGCAAATCGAAGAGGCTTTTTCTCGCCTGACGAGTATTACCAAAAAGCCCATCGGTATGATTGAGCTGGCTCCAGAGCTGGATATTGAAACTGTTACCGAGATTTTTATCCGTATCAACTCTAAAGGTGTCGTGCTCAGCCAAGCAGACTTTGCGATGAGTAAAATTGCGTCCGATACTGAAAATGGTGGCAATGAACTGCGCAAAACCATCGACTACTTTTGTCACCTGTCTACAGCACCAGAGTTTTACAGTAGCATTGTCGATAACGATCCTGGCTTTGTTAAAACTGCTGACTTTCAAAAGCTGTCTTGGCTGAAAAAAGAAAACGAAGACCTCTACACGCCCAGCTACAGTGACTTAATCCGTGTAGCCTTTACTGCTAAGTTTAACCGTGGCCGCTTATCTGACTTGGTGAGCTTGTTATCCGGTCGAAACTTTGAAACCCGCAGCTATGAAAGCGTGATTGCTGAGCAGTCTTTTCAGAAGCTGAGAGAAGGGGTGAACGACTTTATTAATGAGACGAACTTTAAACGTTTCTTGATGATCGTGAAGTCTGCAGGCTTTATCACACCTAAGCTTATCCGCTCACAAAACGTGATTAACTTTGCCTATATTCTTTATCTTAAGCTCAAAGAAAAGGGTGAAAGCTCTGTGGCGATTGAAAGCCATGTGAGACGCTGGCTGGTTTTATCCATTTTAACCGGTCGCTATTCAAGCTCGCCAGAAAGTAACTTTGATTTTGATAGCAAGCAGATTTCACAGAAAAGCTTTGATGTGTACCTAAACGAAACTGAACAGGCTGAGTTGTCAGATGCGTTTTGGGATGTGGGCCTACCGCAAAGCTTGAATACCTCTGTTGCCAGTAGCCCATACTTCTTGGTTTTTCTAGCTGCGCAAATCAAGTCTAATGATAAGGGCTTCTTGTCCAGTAACGTATCGCTGCATGACTTGATACTGTTGCGCGGGGATATTCATCACTTGTTCCCGAAAAACTATCTGGTGAAAAACGGCTTCAATAATCGTAACCAGTACAACCAGGTCGCCAACTACGTTTACATGCAGTCAGAAATCAATATCAAGGTGGGTGATAAGTCCCCTAAAGATTACTTCTCACTGATAAACGATCAGTTCGCGAGTGATAAGCCAAAAATAACGGGCATTGTGAGTCACGATGAGTTGTTGAAAAATCTTGATCAGCACTGTATTCCTGAAGCGGTTATGCACATGGATGTAGTGGATTATCAGGACTTTTTGGGTGAGCGTCGTAAGCTGATGGCACAAAAAATAAAGCACTACTATTTTTCACTGTAGAACAATGAAAGTAAGCGCCCTTAAATCAGCATCTTTTAACTCGAACTATACAGCTTCACACTAATACCTGTCTTTTTGGAAGGGGTATTGGTTATGACTTCACAAGATCGCCAGCAATTCTGGCAGCAACACATTGATGCCTGGCAGGCATCGGGTTTATCCGGTGCGGCTTTTTGTAAGCAACGCGATTTGAATTACGCGCAGTTTAATTATTGGCGTAAGAAATTTCGGGCAACTGAAGCAGTTGAAAAGCCGGCAGGCTTTGCTCAGGTTAGGCAATTAGCAGGCTCACCCAGCCACTTCAATGATGGGCTTAGCATTCATTTACCCAGCGGCATAAGCTTTTCAAGGGTCAATGCCGGCAATCTGGATGTCATCTTGGCACTGCTGAGGCAGTTGTAGTGAAAGTGCGTTATTTGCGGCCAGCCAAGCAGATGCCAGAAATCTATTTGTACCGTGCGCCGGTAGATTTTAGAAAACAAGCCAATGGCTTGGCTCTGCTGGTTGAGCAAGAGCTCAAGCATAATCCGTTCAGCGGCGCGCTGTATGCATTTACCAATCGTCAGCGCAACAAAATCAAATGCGTGATGTGGGAAGACAACGGTTTTGTCATGTATTACAAGGCTCTTGCTGAAGAAAAATTTAAGTGGCCCAAGCCGGCTGATGAACTACTGGTCTTAACTGGCGAGCAAATAAACTGGCTGTTAGATGGCTATGATATCAGCCTGTTTAAGGGCCATAAAAAACTGCAGTACGACAGCCTTGGATAGCTTGATTTTATTGGGTTTTATCTGTTTTTTGAGATGTCTTTTAGGGGTGTTTTTGTTATAATTCAGGCATGAAAAAACAGCCTAACCCCACCATTAAAACACCTGATTTAAGCCGCCTTAGTGCGGCTGAATTGCGTTTGGTTATGGCTCAAATGCAGCAACAGCAGCAACAATTTCAAACTGTTATTGATGAGCAAAATGCTCGTCTCTTAAATCAAGATAAAGCGTTAGATGCAGCACATCGCCGCATCGAACTCCTAGAAGAAATCAATCGCCTACTAAAAGCACAGAAATTCAGTGCTAGCAGCGAAAAGTCCAAATTCCAGTTAAACCTCTTTGATGAAACAGAACTCGAAGTTCTACTCGATGAACTGCTGGACGCTTTGCCTGAAACACCTGATGAAGGTGAAGGAATTGTCCTGCAACGCAAAGAGCGTCAAACACGTGAGCGTGGTTTTTCTGCACACCTTGTGCGCGAACGCATTGAGCACAAGCTGACTGAGCTGGAAAAAGCCGGTGCCGATAAGACTTTTTTCACCAAAGTCAAAGAAGAGCTGCACTATATTCCTGCTCAACTTAAGGCGCTGGAACACTGGCAAGAAAAAGCTGTATTCAACTCTAAAAACAGCACGCAAGACGAACACATCATTGCCGCACAGCGCCCTGTACATCCTTTTGGAAAGTGCTCAGTCACCACTTCACTGATTGCCCATGTGATTACCGACAAATATCTGTATGGCATGCCTCTGTATCGCCAAGAAGGCAAGTTTAAAAACTTAGGCCAGTCGATTCAGCGCAATAACATGGCGCAGTGGTGCATGCGTTTTGCTGACGCAGCTAAACCTATGCTGCAGCTGATGCGCGAGGTGCAAAACAGTAGCAATTACTTGCAAGCTGATGAAACCCGCCTACAAGTGCTGAAAGAGGACGGAAAAACCGCAGAGTCTGATAAATGGATGTGGGTTATCCGCGGCGGACCACCCGACCAACTCAGCGTGCTCTTTGAATACGATCCCTCACGCGCAGGTAGTGTGGCTGTGCGCCTGCTCGATGATTTTAAAGGCGTACTGCAAGCTGACGGTTTTTCTGGTTATAGCAAAGTCTGCAAAGAGAACAGCCTAACCCGTATCGGCTGCTGGGATCATGCGCGACGTAAATTTGTTGAGGCCGATAAAGGCGCTAATCCTAAGGCTAAAGCCAAGAAAGGCACTGAGAGTAAAGCCGATGTGGCGCTCAGTTATATCCGCAAACTGTATCGCGTAGAAAGCAACATAGCTGACAAAACGGATGAAGAGCGTTTAAAGGTCCGCCAAGAAATCAGTGTGCCAATACTCAACGAATTTAAACAATGGCTTGAGAAAAACGCTGGCAAAGTGATGAAAGGTGGTGCGCTGAGAAAAGCCATCGATTACACCTTAAACCAATGGTCATACCTCATTGGCTACTGCGAGCGCGGCGACCTGATGATCAGCAATATCATGGCCGAAAACGCCATCCGCCCCTTTGCCATTGGCCGTAAAAACTGGTTATTCGCTGACACACGCAAAGGCGCAGAAGCCAGTGCTGCTTGTTACTCATTAATTGAAACGGCCAAAGCCAATAACTTAGAACCGCAAGCCTACATCAAACATATTCTGGACCACATCGCGACTGCCGACACGCTCGAGAAATTTGAACTACTGCTGCCATGGAATGTAAAGCTGGATTAAGCTAAGCCATAGTTTTGCAAGGGTGCTGATTTAAGGGCGCTTACCAATGAAAAAAGGCTAGAGGTCGCGTGATGGATCGATTTTATTCATTCCCTGAAACAGCTAAGCATTTTTATTGCTTCAGTGATGTCGATGACATAAAGCAACACCCGGATTATATCGCGGCCAAATCAGGTGAGGCTGAGCCTGCGTATCGATTGGTGACTGATGTAGCGAGTGAGTTTCTAAAGTCTTTAGCGGGTGAGTTTCCAGAAGGTACTTACTTTGTTTCGCCGTTTGCACAAGAGGCCGGTGGTGATAATGCTATTCCGCTCCTGCTATCGCTGTTGGCTGCTAAAGAGTTAAACGGTATCAGTGAAACAGACATAGTGCAGCTGCAGCGCGTGTTCCATACAGGCGCTGACCCGATGGAGCGCTTGCTGCTGAAGCCGTCTTTTGAAGGTACTGTAGAGCGTGATGGTAACTACGTTTTAGTCGATGATGTGACCAGCATGGGTGGTACGCTGGCTGAGCTAGCTAACTACATACGCCTAAATAATGGTAATGTAATAGGCAGTATTGTGCTGGTGAACGCTGGTCGAGATAAAAACTTTAAACCAGTCAAAAAGCACATAAAATTATTAAAGGAGCGTTTTGATGAGCAAATCGAACAGCAATTCGGTATTAAAATCTCCGCCTTCACAGCCAATGAAGCCAGCTACCTTATCGGCTTTAGAACCTTTGACGAGATCAGAAATCGATGCCTTAAGGCAGAAAAAGAAATCCATCTCCGACTTTTATCAAAAGGTATTGGCTAATAAGGCGTAACTAAAGTCACACTCTGCAATAGTCACAACACACAAAACCCCTTTACTGCTATCAGTGGTCAAGGGGTTTTGTGTGTTGATATAAGTGTCGTTAGCTGTAGCTTGAGAAAATGCTTACTGATCAATGAGTAAAGTGTTTTAAAAGGAATCTCATGAAAATCCAATTTAAAGTTCAGCCCTATCAAACTGCAGCCGTTGAGGCTGTAGTTGATTGTTTTGTTGGTCAGCCGTACCAGGATGCGTTTAGTTATAAAATTGACCCTGGCACGACACAGGTCGTCCAGCCTGCCCAGCAAACCATACAGTACGGACTGCCTGACGCTGACTCAGCTGAGCATGGTTTTAGAAATCAGCCTATTGTGCTCACTCAAAAGCAACTGCTCGACAATATTCGCAGCGTACAAAAGCGAGCCAATCTGTTTCAATCGACAGGTTTGCAAGGCTATACCAGCAATGAAGGTAAGAGCGTGGGCAAGCCGATGCCCAGCTCGTATAAGCCTGGTGCTGAACTTAATATTGATATTGAAATGGAAACCGGTACGGGTAAAACCTACTGCTACATTAAGACCGTTTTTGAGATGAACAAGCAGTTCGGTTGGAGCAAGTTCATCATCATGGTGCCCAGTATCGCCATTCGTGAAGGCGTACAAAAGTCATTGCAAATCACTACAGAGCACTTTGCTGAACAGTACAATAAGAAAGCTCGTTTCTTTACCTATAACTCTAAGCGTTTACATGAGCTAGAGAGCTTTTCGAGTGATGCTGGTATCAATATCATGGTGATGAACATCCAAGCGTTTAACGCCAGTGGAGCAGATAACCGTCGCATCTACGATGAGCTGGATGACTTTCAGTCACGCCGACCGATTGATGTGATCAGTGCAAACAATCCGATACTGATTCTTGATGAGCCGCAGAAGATGGAAGGTAAGGCGACCCTTGAAGCGCTGCCTAAGTTTAAGCCATTGTTTATCATGCGCTACTCCGCGACACACAAAACCACGCACAACCTCGTACACCGCCTCGATGCAGTTGATGCCTACAACAATAAGCTGGTGAAGAAAATTGCTGTACGCGGTATTCAAACCCGTGGGATTGCTGGTACGTCCGCGTATCTGTATTTACAAGATATTGAGATTTCTAAGCAAAGCCCGGTGGCCCGTTTAGAAATGCAGGTGCAGCTCAAGACAGGTGTGATTAAGCGGCAAGTGAAACGCATTAGCCAGGGCGACAATCTGTTTGATATCTCTGGTGGTTTAGATGCCTACAGTGACCGCTACGTTGTGGCACAAATTGATGCGCTGGCTGATACCCTTGAGTTCACTAATGGTGTCGTGTTGACAGCAGGTGATGTGCTGGGCGATGTCAGTGAAGACCAGCTACGCCGCATCCAGATTCGTGAAACCGTGCATGCGCATTTAGAAAAAGAAAAGCGCTTGTTTAAGCAAGGCGTCAAAGTGCTCAGCCTGTTCTTTATTGACGAAGTGGCCAAGTACCGTGATTACAGTCAAGCAGATGAGAAGGGTGAGTACGCACGTATCTTTGAAGAAGAGTACCGCGATGCCCGTGACGCTTATCTGCATGAGCTAGAGCTTGATGATAACGATGACTACCGTGAATACTTGCGTGGTATCACTACCGAGCAAACGCACAACGGTTATTTCTCGATTGATAAGCGCAAGAGCCAACTGGTTGATCCTAAGTTTGCTAAAGCCACAGGTTTGTCCGATGACGTTGATGCCTATGACTTAATCATGAAAGACAAAGAGCGCTTGTTGTCGTTTGAAGAACCCACTCGTTTTATTTTCTCGCACTCAGCACTACGTGAAGGTTGGGATAACCCGAACGTCTTTGTATTGTGCATGCTCAAGCAAACAGAAAGTGTGAATACCATTTCACGCCGTCAAGAGGTGGGTCGTGGCTTGCGTATCTCGGTTAATAAGACCGGTGAGCGTATGGATAGCGAAGAGCAAGTGCACCAGATCAACGTGCTTACTGTCGTAGCCAATGAAAGCTACAGCAGCTTTGTAGATGGCTTGCAAAAAGAAATGCTGGATGAGCTATCCGCTCGTCCGCGTAAAGCGAGTGAAAGCTACTTTACCGGTAAGGTGATTAACACTGAGAGTGGTCAGCAGGAAATCACGGCGTTACAAGCGAAGCAGATTCACCGCTATCTGATTAAGAATGACTACATTGATGATGACGATAACCTGACTGAGGAATATCACCAGGATCAGGAAAACGGCACACTAGCACCATTGCCTACGGAGCTTGAGCCTATCGCTGAGCCGGTTCAAGGCTTGATCGCATCGGTCTTTACCAATGCTGCATTACCAACGATTCAAGATGATCGTGCCACCAAAGCCAACAACCGTAATGAAGCTAACTTTCACAAGAAAGAGTTTCAGGCGTTGTGGGCACGGATTAACCGTAAGGCGGTTTACCGTGTTGACTTTGATTCGGCTGAGCTGGTTAAGAAGTCTATAGCAGCGCTGGATAAAGAGTTGAATGTCACTTTACTGCAGTACGGTGTGCAAACGGGTGTACAAAAAGATACGTTCACCAGTGATGACTTAGATCGTGGTGCCACGTTCCAGCAGCAAGAAAACCGTAAGTCCGATGAGAGTAAGCCGATTATCTCAACGGTTAAATATGACTTGCTGGGTAAGATTGCAGAAAACACCGAACTGACCCGAGAGACTGTTGCGAAGATCTTGTCGCAAATCAGCCCTAAGACGTTTTACCAGTTCCAGCAGAATCCGGAGCACTTTATCAGCGAAGCCAGTCGTCTGATTAAAGAACAAAAAGCCACCACTGTAATTGAGCACCTGGCTTACAACGTGACGGATGAAACCTACAGCGATAGCGAGATCTTTACTGCAACACAAGCGGGGCAAGACTTTACCAAAGCCACTGAGAAGCTCAGTAAACACGTATACGACTACGTGGTGGCTGACTCAAAAGTCGAGCATAAGTTTGCGCAAGCATTGGATGTCAGTGCTGAAGTAGCGGTCTATGCCAAGCTGCCTAAAGGCTTCTTAATTCCAACACCTGTAGGTGACTATAACCCTGACTGGGCCATTGCGTTTACTGAAGGCAGTGTGAAGCATATTTACTTTGTTGCTGAGACTAAGGGCACCATAACAAGCATGGGTCTACGAAAATTAGAACAAAGTAAAATTGATTGCGCACGTAAGTTCTTCATTGAGTTGGCTGCGAAGCAGAACGATCCAAGCATTAAGTATGAAGTCGTTGATAGCTATGAAAAGCTGATGGATTTGGTGGGGTAGGTATAAGCCCATGTCTTACTTGTAGCAGTACATTGACTGCTACAAGTCTTGCCAATAGTCATATTAGCGATGCTTAGAGGACGTCTATACAGTGCAAATAAAAACGATCCGTGAATCGGTGCTTTTCAAATGGGCTTTGGGTTTGCCGTTATTGTTAAGCTTCGTCACAGCTATTGGCATTAGCTATTTAATCTGGGATACGTTTTCATTTGGTATTTCCAGTGTAGAAAGCTTCAAGAATTTCTATGAGATTTATAAAATACCGCTAGCGTTGCTGACCGCAAGCCCAGTAACAGCAGGTATTGCCGCTGTGATTCATCGCTCAGATGAAACTGCAAAGCAGATACAGCTGACAGAAGATAAAAACAACTTCGAGAACTACATAAAGCATAACGAATTGTTCAATCAAGTCGTTACCAGCTTTACGAGTGGCGGCGGGTTTAGCGCGTATATGAATATCTGGTATGACAGTGGTGATGGTAACGAAGGTTATTCGGAAAGCTATGGTCTTGTGGATTGCAATGTCTTAACCGCTTATCTGTATAACTACCTTTTTCCCAGAAACAAGGTAAGCGTCCGGCCATCACACCTTGCTAACGATAACCGGCGTCCAATTGTGTGGTAACAGCTCATTAATCGTAAGCGTAACAACAACGTAAGCGTCCAGCCATCACACCTTGCTAACGATGAGCAGCGTCCAATTGTGCGGTAGCAACTCATCAATGGCGTTGTTTTTCTGCGTCGGCAATCGCGTCAGAACATCCTTCAAATAAGCATACGGATCATGTCCGTTGAGTTTGGCAGACTGGATCAGAGTCATCACCGCAGCAGCGCGTTGCCCACTTCTCAGTGAACCGGCGAACAACCAATTGGAGCGACCCAGCGCCCATGGTCGGATCTGGTTTTCTACCCAATTATTGTCAATCGGCACCGCGCCATCGTCTAGATAGCGCGTTAGCGCTGTCCAGCGTTTGAGGCTGTAATCCAATGCTCTAGCGGTGCCGGAGCCATTCGGTACTTTCTGGCGGTGGATCAGCATCCATTGATGTAATGCATCAGCAATCGGCCGAGCTTTTTCATGCCTGATGGCCTGACGTTTATCGGGTGGCAGATCTTTTGTCTCCCGTTCGACCATGTATAGCTGACCGATATATTCAAGGGCTTGAGCAGCAAGGGTACTTTGATTCGCTTCGTGCAAATCGTAGAACTTACGCCGTGCATGGGCCATGCAGCCGATCTCAGTGATGCCGTTGCCAAAACCAGCCTTGTAACCTGAGTAATCATCACAGACTAACTTGCCTTGCCAGTCGCCAAGAAAATTTCGTGCATGCTCACCCGCGCGAGTCGGTGCGAAGTTGTAAACAACTGCTTTCAGATCCGAGAACGGCGTCGTGCAATAGGCCCAGACGTAGGCTTTGTGAGTCTTTTTCTTACCTGGTGCTAGCATGTTGACTGGCGTTTCATCAGCGTGCAAAACGTTGTGTTCTAACAATATGCTTCTTAGAGCATCAACCAAAGGCTGCAGATGCAGACCACAGGCTCCAACCCATTCCGCCAGAGTTGAGCGTGGAATAGCGAAGCCAGCACGAGCAAAGATGCGTTCTTGACGATACAGCGGCAAATGATCGGAGTACTTGGCCACCAGCACTTGAGCCAGTAAACCTGCGGTAGGAATGCCCTTGTCGATGACTTGAGCAGGTACCGGTGCTTGGATTAACGTTTCACACTGTGCACAAGCCCATTTACCACGAATATGGCGCTCCACGGTGAATTCACCTGGTACGTAATCCAGCTTTTCACTGACGTCTTCGCCAACGCGCTTTAGCTGGCAGCCGCAGCTGCATTGGGTGTTTTCAGGTTCATGATGAATCAGCGTGCGAGGCAACTCTGGCGGCAACGGCGCGCGTTTGGGTTGTTTTTTAGCTTGCGCTGGAGCGTCTACAGCAGTGAGCTCCGCCAGTTCTATTTCAATAGCGGCAAGGTCACCCTCAATGAGCTCATCCAATAGACTGGCTTGAAGGTCATTCATCTGCTCACTGCGCTGAGCGTACTTATGACGTTTCAGAGTCGCCAGTTCATGGCTCAGTTTCTCGATGACCGCATCGCGGTGTACGATCACTCGATCTTTTTGATTCAGTAATTGTTCCTTAGCGGCCAGCGACGCCATCAACTCCGTGGTTAAGGTTCGGAGTTGATCGGCAGAGAGCTGGCTAAGATCGAGAGGTTTTGACATGCCGAGCAGTATGCCAAAACACAAACGTTGTGGCGATTCGCCATGTTGATGATGGTCTGAGATACCGGTTTGTGGTTACAAAACCGAGATAACCCCAGCTGCACCCAGACGCTGCCAAGGCAGCCCTTGCACCAAAGCAGCCAGCTGCTCATCGTCCAACTGCAGTTGCTTGCCACGCCACGTTTCACCCCAATGAAACTTGCCTTTATTCAGTCGACGAGCACAGAGCCAAATACCTAAGCCGTCATGAATCAACACTTTCATTCGGTTACCACGCTTATTGGCAAACAGATAAGCGCAATGCGGCCGAGCTGAGCCAAACACCTGGACGACACGGGCCAATGCTGTGTCTGGACCAGCCCGCATATCCAGTGGTTCTGTTGCCAGCCAGACTTCATCAATCCTAATCATTGCAGCAACGTGCGCAGAAATAGTGCGCATTGATTGACCTGCTCCGCAGGCCACTCCACCACAATCGGACCGCTAGGCTGAGGAATTTCAATGCGTACGCAGTTGCTGTTTTTCACTGCTGGAGCAACTTCCGCTGGCAAATTAATCGGCACAAAAGCTGGCGATAACTGTTGATCTGCTTGTTTTGACTCAGTGATCCAGCGCCGAAGTAAGTTGGCGTTGAGGTCATTATCCAAAGCAATGCGTGCAACAGATGCGCCAGGACTTTGGCTTTCAGCCACCAGTTGGGCTTTGAATTCAGGGGTATATTGGCGACGCTTACGATAAGGTCGAGTTACTCTTACGTTACTCATAGATAGTGTCCACTAAGGAATAAGTGGACACTATCTTGACGGCTACGCCGCCAGGCTCAAGATGGCTTTACCGGACGCTTACGAAACAAGGGAGCTAAAACCTTTAGCTTCTACATCGATGATGTTGTAGTTAAAGATTTTGAAGAAAAGCTAGTGCAAGTTGAGCTATCGCAAATAGATCCTGCGATGCTTAGACTAATGCTTTACCTTGAATACGTTAAAGGCGATATGAGTAAGGTTGTCTCTATCGAGCTTGACCGTGAGAGTGAGCTTAAAGTCATTCGTACTTTTTGGATGCATTTAACTGAGTTTTTTAAAAGATAAAGTTGACGATTTATTGAAAGGCCAAAAGAGATCAGGACTTGGATAAGATGTTTGAAAGGATAGGCTAGATTAATGTACGAGCTGTGCTATCTCTGCTTAAAAAATGGCAAGTGAAGTCGCTGCACAACAGTTATGCTAATTTACAAACCTTCAGCTGGTTAGGAACCCCCAACATGAAACTCGCATCGATTGAGCTTAAAAACTTTCGAGGTATGGAAAATATTCGTTTGCCCTTAGCAGAGGGGCAGGTGACGCTGATTGCTGGAGTCAATGGCGCTGGTAAGTCGACAGTGGTGGATGCAGCTGCTCTTATGTTGAGTTGGGTGGTGGCGCGCATACGTCACGCTGGGACTTCAGGGCGTGCAATATCGGAAGAAGATATCAATAACCAAGCTAACGAAGCGCAGATTCGAGTTACCACTACAAGCGGTCATAGTTGGTCGCTCAGTAAAACTCGCAAAGGTCATGTCAGGCAGATTGAGCCAAGTGATCTCAAGTTCGTTTCAAGTTATGCCCTTGAGTTGCAAGAACAGATATCGAGCCAGAAGGAACAATGCTCTATTCCTGTTTTTGCCTACTATCCAGTTAACCGCACAGTGCTGGATATACCTGTACGTATTCGTCAAAAACATGAGTTTGCTTTACTAGAAGCCTATGATGATGCCCTAACCAGTGCAGCCAATTTCCGTCGTTTTTTTGAGTGGTTTAGAAACCGTGAAGACTTAGAGAACGAGCGTTTCCGTGAGTTAGCTAATACTAAGCAAAGCCCACTGGATGACCAGTTGCAAGCAGTGCGCTCTGCACTAGAAAGCTTTATGCCGCAGTTTAAAAACATACGTATTCAGCGTAACCCTTTAGCCATGATTGTTGAGAAAGATGGCGAGCGCATGAGGGTTGAGCAGCTATCTGACGGTGAGAAGTGCATGATGGCTATGGTTGGAGATTTAGCTCGGCGCTTAGCCATTGCTAACCCAACACAGGACAATCCGCTTAAAGGTGAGGGGACAGTCTTGATTGATGAGTTGGACTTGCACTTACATCCACAATGGCAGCGCTTAGTCATTCATCAGCTCACCAGTGTATTCCCAAATTGCCAATTTATTATTACCACGCACTCACCGCAGATTATGGGTGAGGTCCAGGCCAGTGCTTTACGCATTTTAAAGCGTGATGTTGACGGCAAAACGCAGATTGAAATTCCAGAGCAATCCCTTGGTTTGACCTCGGCTGAAATCCTTGAGGAGTTGCTGCAAACACCTCGTCGCAATACAGATATAACCAAAGCCCTTGATGCTATTTTTGTACAGATTGATGATGAGGATTTTGAGTCTGCGCGTGCCGCTATAGCAACTTTAAAAGACAAGCTCACAGGCTCCATACCTGAGTTGATAAGGGCAGAAAGCTTGCTAAACATGCTGGAGGATTAGGTGTGATTGCGATTAAAAAACAATCCGAGCCAGCAGCGTTACTTGCTTATAGAAAACAGCCGGATTCTTGTTACGACGGAGCACACTTCACGAGCGTTAAAGATGCCGTTCGATCTTCTTTGCTAGAGGAACAAGGCTATCTGTGTGCGTATTGCATGGTCAGCCTTGAAGATGATCGGCAGAAAGTAAAAATAGAACACTGGCAAAGCCAAAGTGATTATCCAGAGCGGCAGCTGGATTACAAAAATATGCTGGTAGTGTGTAAAGGTAATGAAGGTTGCGGGATAGCTAGCCAACATTGTGATACACGCAAAGGTAATCAAAAATTAAGCATTAACCCTGCCGAGCCATCACACTCTGTCGAAGAAAAAATAAAGCACCTAGGTAATGGCCGACTGACTGTAGACGAGCCCACCTTGGATGATGAGCTCAATCAGGTACTGAATCTTAACTACCACCGTTTGCAAGAGAACCGCAAAGAAGTGATTCGAGCAGTACAGCAAGTACTCAGCAAAGGGCGTGGTACTGTCACTACTGTACAGTTGCAAAAACTGCTTCAGGCTTGGCAGACAACAGACGCTAATGGTAAGAAGAAATCCTTTTGTGGAACTGCAACTTACTATTTGAATAAGAAGCTTAAGCGCCTGTGAAATCAGGCTATGTGGACTGACTATTCTAATTTACAGAAGATGATTTTTTACCGCGTATTTTACTAATAAGGGTAACAATAGCCACGACGATAACCCCTACGATTAAACCTACTAAAGCATTTAAGAGCATGGTGGTTATGTCTTCAAACACTCCTGTCAGGTGCGCTAAGTCTTCAACTTCATGATGTAAAAAATCAATTCCATGCACTAAGATTCCGCCACCAACTAGAAACATCGCTAACGTCCCAGCAATAGATAAAAACTTCATCAGCTTTGGTGCCGAAGACAATAAAAACTCGCCTATTTTCTGCTTAGCATTACCCGTCTGCTTCATTAGGTATAAACCTAAATCATCCATTTTGACGATACCCGCTACCAAGCCATAAACGCCTACGGTGATAGCAATGGCAATAATGGACAGCACTAAGCTTTTTTCTAGAAGAGTCGCTCCAACTGCTGAGCTTAGTGCAATGACAATGATCTCTGCCGACAGGATAAAATCTGTACGCACCGCACCTTTGATTTTATCTTTTTCAAAGGCAACTAAATCTACTGTTTCATCAGCATTGGCGCGTAGGCGCGCGATTTGCTCTTCATCATGAGACAAAAGATGCGGCCAGAATTTATGAATTATTTTTTCAGCCCCCTCATAAGCCAAATAGAGACCGCCGCACATTAATAAGAAGGTGACTAAAGGGGAGTAAATGGCACTGATGAGCAGTGCTGATGGCACTAAAATAAGTTTATTAACGAATGACCCTTTAGCGACTGCCCAAACTACAGGCAGTTCACGGTCTGCTTTAACACCGGAAACTTGCTCAGCATTGAGCGCTAAATCATCACCCAATACTCCCGCAGTTTTTTTAGCGGCAACCTTAGTCATGAGTGAAACATCGTCTAATATCAGACTGATATCATCAAGCAAGGTTAGTAAACTGGCACCTGCCATGTGCGCTCCTTAGCGTCTATTTGCATAAATGTATTGATACGCGTGCTTAGCAAAGTTTTCAGTATGAGCTGACTTAAATGTTAAGTGATAATATTTTTAGCTTCTTGCTTACGGTGCTTAAGTGATGCGAGCAAAGCCCAGCCAATGAAAGCGATACCAATAAGACCAGTCACCAACTCTGGCACATGAAATCTCATCGATAACAGCATAATAATAGCTAATGCACCAATCGCGTAATGCGCACCGTGCTCAAGGTAGATGAACTCATCAAGCGTGCCTTTTTCCACCAAAAATATGGTCATAGAACGCACGAACATAGCACCAATCGCTAGTCCTAGCATGATAATGATGACGTCATTAGTGATTGCAAATGCACCAATCACACCATCAAAACTGAATGAAGCATCTAGCACTTCAAGATATAGGAAACCGGCGATACCACCTTTCAAAATGGCACTTCCTGCAGCTGTACCAGTGCCATTACTTTCAAGCATACCCGATACGATTTGCACGCCTAAGTAGATTAAGACACCCCAAATACCTGCAATCAATACCGCAGGAGCCTGTACATCAGTCACCCATGTTAGGGATAACATTAAGATTGCGAGCGCCACAAATACACTCATAGCGTTTACTTGACCGAGCTTTGCCAGGCGGCTTTCAAGCCAATCAAACCAATGCACTTCTTTTTCATCAAATAAGAAGTTTAAGAACACTAGCAGTAAGAACATACCACCGAAGGCTGAAATCTCAGCATGATGCTCTAAAAGTTTTGCCGAGTATTCTTTGGGATCATTTAATGCCAAGTTAACCACTTCCATCATGCCGAGGTCTGCGGTAACAGCAACAATAACAATTGGAAAGACTAAACGCATACCAAATACAGCGATTAAGATACCAACGGTTAAGAAGATCATTTTCCAGAACTTGTCCCAGTTCTTGAGCACTGAGGCGTTAACCACCGCGTTATCAAACGATAGCGAGATTTCCATGACGGCCAAAATAGCGGTAATTGATAGCGCAGATATCATCCCGCCCATACCACTGTGTGAATATCCCCACCACGCTGCCACCATTAAGGCGATAGCGGTGAAGATAAAATCTAAATAAAAATGTCTCATGGTTATCCTGTTTGGTTGCTCAAGGCTAATGTCGGTTTACTATAGGCGCACACCATAAAAGGGTGAGCCAGAGCAAAAATTATGCACGACGACGGATCACCAATCGCTCGTGCAGTCTGCGCAATAAAATATGCTAATCATCTACAGTTGCAGCTAAACCGCTCAGTTGCTTTTTGAGCGCTTAAATTTACGAGTCCCGCATCAAGGCTGATGCGCTATTGCTTGCGCTTCCAACTCCGCTTTTAGCGCCGGTGCGAGCTGCAGTTGAAGTGCAAGTTGGTCAAGGTAGACACGCTCCATATAACTTTCCTCATCAACTACAAGAATGCTGGCGAGGTACATCTCAGCTGCAATTTCCGGGGTTTTGGCTGCACAAGCGAGGTCTACTGGATCGAGAGGTTTACGCAACTCTTGCTGGAACCATAATTGTAGCTGCGGCTCGTTGGTGAGCTTGGCGACTGCATCATCAATCAGCTGCCGCTCGCGCTCATCAATATGGCCGTCAGCCTTGGCGGCACAAATAATTGCGCGAAGAATAGCCTGGCTATGCTCTTCCATGACTGCTGGTGACACACGATCCACTGTCTGCGGTTGAGGTTGTGTATAAGGTGCGTTGGACTGTACCTGACCCCGATTTTGATTGTTATTTTGCCAGTTGCTATAGGCTTTGTATGCTACGACACCTAACGCTGCTAAGCCGCCATAAGTAATAACATTGCCACCTACCTTGCGTGCTTTTTTACTGGACATCAGTAAGCTAATAATACCGCCCCCCAAAGCACCCCCGCCAAGACTACCAAGCAGACCATTCAGTGCTGCATTGGGCTCGTTTGGAGCGACCGGACTTGCCTGATGGGGTTGCGCTGTATTTTGCCCTTGTAGTAATTCTTTACCTGAGCTGAGAAGCTGATCGAGCAAGCTGCGAGTATTCATCTATGTCTCCATTGCAAATGATAGTTGATCCGAACTTATTGACAGGATAATAGTC
>RRZU010091901.1_pt1 | contig 24167 bp, 23 predicted proteins | sample 2165561 | NCBI WGS metagenome assembly RRZU01 (sample SAMN10456909, study PRJNA506462) | wastewater metagenome | isolation source: wastewater sludge | place: USA: Moscow, Idaho | reverse complement strand
TTCTCACGGTGCTTTAATTTAAGTGTGTGCTGTGCCTGGTTATCTCTCACCCTTTTTAAAGCACCTCCCCTGTAAGGTACGCCCCAAGCACGTGCTAGGCGAGAGGCTAACAAATCAGACTGATTAAACCCCCGGAGCCTAAGCCTTTTTGGGTGTAGAGGAATAGAGACCAGAATATCAATGTCCGGACGAGGCAAGTGGCTCAGGGCGGCACTTAAAAAGGGAAGTAAGGTTAATTTTTGATGAAACTTGAACCCTGCTACCAGTGCATCAACCGGGAAGCCGTATGCCCAACATGCTAACGTCGCATCAAAAGCCGGGGGTTTAACTAAACAGGCCCCGCATAGGGGCGTGGCGTCGGGACAGACATCTGCGCAGCAGGTGCAGCGTTGTGGCGGCATTGGGGGAAGGCTGTCCGAACAGGCGGAGCATATTGCGGTGCGCTGCGCATCTGCGGCACACAGGTAGCATGACTGCGGCAGGAGTATATTCTGCGCCCACTGGGCAGCATGTTGAATCCAGCGCCAAGGCAGCAGCACCGGCCCTGCGGGGCGCAAGGCCGGTTCATCACTTAGCCCTTTTTGGCCATCATCTGGATGTTGGCTTGCCACTTCTTGGGCCCGGTTTGGTGGACGGATTCGCCTTGGCTGTCGACCGCAACGGTCACGGGCATGTCTTGCACATCAAACTCATAAATAGCTTCCATGCCCAAGTCTTCAAAGGCCAAAACTTTGGCGGTTTTGATGGCTTTGGAGACAAGATACGCCGCACCGCCCACGGCCATAAGGTATGCGGCCTTATTGTCCCGAATGGCGGCAATGGCGGATTCGCCACGTTCAGATTTACCCACCATGCAAATAAGGCCGGTTTTCTCGAGCATCATCCGGGTGAATTTATCCATGCGGGTTGCAGTTGTGGGGCCAGCTGGGCCCACGACTTCCCCGGGGACGGGATCAACCGGGCCAACGTAGTAAATGGCGCGATTGGTGAAATCGACCGGCAAGGTTTCGCCGCGCGTGAGCATGTCTGCAATGCGTTTATGTGCCGCATCGCGCCCGGTGAGCATTTTACCGTTTAAGAGGAGCTTTTGCCCGGGCTGCCAGCGGGCAACTTCTTCTGGGGTAAGTGTGTTGAGATTGACACGCACGGCAGATTGAATATCAGGCGTCCACGTCACGGCAGGCCAATCCTGCATTTTGGGGGGATCTAGCCGGGCCGGGCCGGTGCCATCTAAGTGAAAATGGACATGGCGCGTTGCTGCGCAATTGGGCACCAAAGCCACAGGCAGGTTGGCCGCGTGGCAGGGGTAGTCGAGCACTTTAACGTCTAACACCGTGGTGAGCCCGCCCAAACCTTGGGCGCCAATGCCCAGTGCATTGATTTTTTCGTACAGTTCCAAACGTAAAGACTCCGCCCGGTTTTGTGCCCCGCGCGCCATCAGTTCATCAATATCGACCGGGGCCATGATGGACTCTTTTGCCAAGAGCATGGCTTTTTCAGGCGTGCCGCCGATGCCGACCCCCAAGATGCCCGGCGGGCACCAACCGGCGCCCATCGACAAGACGGCTTTTAGAATCCAGTCCACAAGGTCATCAGAAGGGTTGAGCATGGCAAATTTGGCTTTAGCTTCCGAACCACCGCCTTTGGCAGCGCAAATGACTTCGACGCCATCGCCCGGGACGATTTCAAAATGCACAACGGCCGGGGTATTGTCTCGCGTGTTGGTGCGCTTGCCTGCCGGGTCCGCCAACACAGAAGCTCTTAGCTTATTTTCCGGCAAAGCGTATGCGCGGCGTACCCCTTCATTCACCATCTCTTGCACGCTGCGCGTGGCTTGCCACTGCACATTCATGCCCACTTTTAAAAAGACCAGGGCAATGCCGGTGTCTTGGCAGATGGGGCGATGACCTTCTGCGCTCATTCTGGAGTTCGTTAAGATTTGTGCAATGGCGTCTTTTGCGGCCGGGGCGGCTTCCCGCTCATAAGCGCGCCCAAGTGCTTGAATATAATCGACCGGGTGGTAATAACTAATAAATTGAAATGCATCGGCAATGGAATTAACAAAGTCCTCTTCACGAATAATCGTCATACCAATTCCTTTATTTGAATGAAGGTTAGTGTGCGCTGTTTGACTCTTTCAGCGCCTGATGCATTAATTTCTCTGTATAAGCTAAAAGTAAGGCGGAGAAGACGAATATCATATGAATACCGGTCTGCGCGAGCAATGTTTTTGCATCAAAACTCTGTGCATTTAAAAATGTTTTCAGTAAATGCACGCCGCTAATTCCGGCCAAAGCCACGGCCAATTTAATTTTTAACACCCCGGCATTAATGTGGGAAAGCCATTCTGGCTGATCAGGATGGTCATCCAAATCTAACCGGGAGACAAAAGTCTCATACCCGCCAACAATCACCATAATCAGCAAATTTGCCACCATCACCACATCAATCAGCCCAAGCACACCTAGCATCACATCGCTCTCGGTCAGGCTATCCATATGGCTCACAATGTGCCAAAGCTCACGCATAAATAAGGCAACGTAGACGGCTTGCGCCACAATCAGCCCTAAATAAAGAGGCGCTTGTAGCCAGCGACTTGCAAAAATGACTTTTTCAAGAAAATGAACAGTTGCGTTTTGTCTCACTTATAAACTCCTAGGCTGGGGAAGCTTCAGTTTATCACTACAAAAGTTCAAAAAAGGCAGCACAGTAATTTGCTATTTTTCCTAACGTAAACAAGTAAAAATAAACTCAAAAAATAAAACCTCGCAGCCTCCCCACTTGAATTAGCAACCGCACACACCAATGCCCACAACGCAGCTATCTTGCCGCTCCGTGTTTAGGCTGGCAGCGCGTGAGATCTTGTGACAACAGCCACTCACTCAGAGCACCGCTTAATTCCTGCACACCCAGTTTAAAACCATGAACCCCCGCATCCGGCGTGGGCTCTACAGGCATATTCTCTTTAAAGGTTTTTGATGCCAAGGGTAAAAGTGCGGTATCAAGCAAGGAGACGCGTACCTGTATGTAAGCGGCACTTTGCGTGCCATCGAACACCTGCGTAAATTCGTCTAAATAAACCTGTATGCGACACCCCTCCAGCGCGCTCGCCCCCCCGGGCAGCAAAGCTTGCTCCAACGCAAGGGCTAACATTTCACTCGGTGGGGCTGCCCAACGGTTCTGGGAGAAGACGCGCCGCTCGCTACTATTAGGGCTCACACGGTATTGCATGGCCGGGCTGTTGAACCATGAGGGGGCCTGCACTTCAAGACGCTTAATAGCAACTCGCAAATTTTGCATGCTAGGCACAGGTTGCTGTACGCCTAAATCATGCAAAGCCGGGCGCACGGCTGTTTTGGGCAAATCGGCACACGCCGCAAGACCAAACAAAATACATAGAGAAGCCAATAATCGTCCCAGCATTCAAATAGTCCTCATTCAAAAATTTACGGCGCTACGGGTGCGTAACCTGGTTCGCCGGGCCCCGGGTCAATAGGCTCGCGCCCAAACAAAACCATTTGCGGACTGGAATTGACCTCTTCCAATAACCGGTTAACTCTTTGCGAGGTTGTTGTCAGTTCAGAAACCAAATGATTAATACGTGGTAAAGCATCGCTGCCCGCAAGTAGCGCGGTGTCATTCAATCGCTGAACGGCCACATTCAAACGCTTCATCAAAGTTTGCGCATCCTGCACCGTCGGCCCAACCTGAGAAACCCCGCGTTCCAGATCGGCAAGGATTTTAGCCATACTTTGGATCTGCTCATTTTGTACCATTTTTTTGACTTGCCCCAACACGGCATTCAACTCGCCGGTGCTAGCTTCAAGCTGCGCGGCAATGCGGTCAGACCGTTCAAATACGCTGCGAATATGATTCATGTTTTTCTGATCGAGCAACGCATCCACTTTGCGCGTCAGGACCAAAAGCTTCTCAAGCATTTCTGCCCCCCCTTCGGTCAACTGCTCCATAAACCCACCCGCTAAAGGGATACGGCCCTCCCCGGGCAGCAAACGCGGCGCACCTTCTGATTTTTCATTGAGCATAATGTAAGCCAAGCCGGTGACCCCTTGGTAAGCTAGGTGCGCACGTGTGGCCTGTGTAATGGGTAATTTTGGATTAATCGCAATATCAACCAATAGGTTTTGTGCATTGTTTTCATCAACCCGAATATCCGTTACTTTGCCCGCCAACACACCTCTATAGCGCACCTGCGCTTGGCGATTTAAGCCTGTGACACTGCCCTGCGTTACCAACACATATTGATTAACCTGCTCACGCTGCCCAGAAAACCACCATGCCACGCCCGCCAAACACAAAGAAGCTAAAAGCACAAAAAAACCAGCTATCAGTGCATGAGCCCGGTTTTCCATTAATACACTCCTTCTTTAAGCGATGCGGCATTTGCAAAAAAACCTTGAACAAACGGATGAGACAAGCGCTGCGTTTCCTCCAAAGAGGCAAGGCTAATAATTTTACCCTCATCAAGCACCGCCACCTTGTTTGCCAAGGCCAACAAGGTTTCTAAGTCATGCGAAACCAACACGACCGTAATCCCCAACGTTTGAATCAGCCTTTGCATTAACTTTACAAACGCCACACTGCGTTTAGGGTCCAGCCCGGCGGTGGGCTCATCTAAAAGCAACAGCTCCGGCTCCAGAATCAGCGCTCTTGCCAAGGCCACGCGTTTAACCATCCCCCCCGAAAGTGCCGCGGGCATTAAATAAGCTTGTGAGGGCTGCAACTCTACTTGCAGCAACTTGGCTAAAACCAGGTCTCGAATTTCCGACTCTTTCACAAAACCCAACTCTCTGAGTGGAAACGCCACGTTATCAAATACATTTAAGGCCGAAAACAGCGCCCCTTGTTGAAATAGCATGCCCAAACGTCGCAAGCTCTGGCGGCGTGCCGCCAGCTTGGCACTCAAAAGCGGGGCGCCAAAAAGACTAATCTGCCCACTTGTCGGCATAAGCAAACCCACTATTTCGCGTAACAAAGTGGTTTTGCCACTACCGGAGCCCCCTATCAGGGCAAGAATATCGCCTTTAAATACCCGCAAATTGATATCTTGATGCACCCACCGGGCACCGAAACGCGTACTCAAGTTGTTAACTTCAACTAAAGGCTCCATATCGTTATCGTATACCCACGCCACGCAACAAAACCGCTATCAACACATCTACTAAAATAACCACGGTAATCGCACTCACCACAGAGGCGGTTGTTTGAGTGGATAAACTCTCTGTATTCGGTTCAATCCGCAAGCCAAAATGGCACGCAATCAAGGCGATAAAAGCACCAAAAATACCGGCTTTGAAAAAAGCGATCCAAATATTGATGCTCCTAACCGCCTTGGGGAGCAGCTCCAAAAAAAGCGCCGGGCTCATGCCTAATTGAACATAAGCCGTCAACATCCCCCCTAGAAGCGCCATGGCCGACGTCCACAACACAATACCGGGCATAGCAATCAGCAAAGCAAGCGCCTTAGGAAACACCAGACGAAGGGAACGCATCCCCCCCATGACCACCAGGGCATCTTCTTCCTGCGTCACCTTCATCACGCCAAGCTGTGCAGTCATCGCGGAACCGGAACGCCCGGCCACCAACACAGCCGCCAACAAAGGGCCTAACTCTCGAATAATGCCTAAGCCCAGTATATTAACGATGAAAACATCTGCGCCAACCAGTTGTAGCTGCAAGCCGGAGAGGTATGACAAGCCAATGCCAATCATCAACCCCACCAAAGCTGCCACCGGTAAAGCCTGCACCCCGGCCTTATAAATAACGGCACTAATTTCTTTTGCGGGTAAATCTCTAGGGTAGCGCACCAGGTGTACGCAATCTAAAAAAAGCTGCCCGATTAAAATTAAAAAGCTTAAAAGGTGCGAACAGAAAGCTAAAAATAATGCCCCAAGCGCCGCAACAGAATCTAATATCCCGGCTTGAGTGGGTGCGGGCATTTGTGCTGCGTGTGCCTGGGCCGCCAGCTCAAGCTGAAAACGAGCCGCCGGCGTCACCTCAAGCTTCGCCGGCCACTGCCCTCCCCACGCTTGCCACAGTAAAACGGCACCAAAACTATCAAGCACCTGAATCTGTGACAAATCCCAAAGAACATGCCCCGGCACCTCTTTAAGCTGCGCTCTCAAAGACTGAATGCGAGGCGCCATATCCGCCAGGCGCCAAGCGCCCGCAAGCTGACAGCGCCGATCATCAAAGCTACATTGTGGGGTATTCATACAAAAGGCATAACACCTTGATCTTGCATATGCTATTCAAAATAATTGTCCATCTTGACCCAAGCCTCGGGGAGACTCAACCCGCCCTATTATATGCCATTCTCAAATTTAATTGTGCTAAAACACAGCCTCATGAAGCCCTCTCACACAATTATTTATTTTTTGAAAGGACTGGCAATTCATCCATCCCTTAGCCAGCGGCTAGGGCATTACAGGCTATCTTTGCCACTCATTGCGATTGGCAAAAGCTCTGGTAGATGTGCAGCCCCCACGATCCGCCAGGTTTGGGCCTCATCTTCTAACTGAAATTTCCAAGCCCCCATCACAATATTAGGCATTTGCCCACGATAAACACCGGATTCATTCTTCAGCGCCACCACCTGATCCAATCCCGCCCGGGTTGGATGAACAAAACGCAAAAGCAGGCTTGGATTATTGAGCGCATCAGCACGCTCGGGCGTAAAAGCAACGCCCTCGGCTTTTAGACTTAAGACGCCTTGTATGCCTCGCTCCCGGGCGTGATGCAGCCGTTTGATATCCTCCTGAACATTCAGCCCCTGCTTATAGTAATCCTCCGCAACCAGACCGTCGGTGCCATTGGCCGCAATCCGAAACGTAATCACCCCGGCCACCACCGCAATTGCAGGCAAAGCAGCAAGAAAAAGTGCCCAAGGATGGCGATACCAAGGCTTTGACGGTGTGGCGCCTACATGAGGCTGATTCATTATCATTCTCCTTCGTTTTAATTTGCAGCCAACGCTAGTCTGAAATAATGAATTTAGAATCCGTTTGCCGCACAACACTAGGGTCATCCAACGCCGTCACCTTAAAGGTCACCGGGTAAGAACCTTTGGGTTTAACGCTTGGGGCAACGCGAACCTGAATAGCTACAGAGTGGTTATAAGCACTTTCAACCTTCACTTTTTGCGTGCCAACAATCTCAATGCCTTCCAGCCCGGAGACCTGCAAACTAAACTCACGTGCATGCTCATGCTTATTCATAATTTCCAGTCTAAAGCTGTTTTCAATCCGACCATCCTCTGCTTCACGGGAAAAAGCCGAACGATCCCGAATGACATCAACACTCAGGGGCACTCTAAAAAACAGTCCCGCAGCAAAGCCAAGGCAAACAATCGATAAAACAGCGCTGTACCCTAAGGTTCGAGGACGGCGAATATGCTTAAGAATTTCTTGACGCCCCCAACGCTTGCTCATAGCATTTTCTGTCGTGTAACGAATCAAGCCCTTGGGATAATTCATTTTAACCATCACTTCGTCACACGCATCGATACAGGCCGCACAACCAATACATTCATATTGCAGGCCATTTCTAATATCGATACCGGTTGGGCAGACCTGCACGCAAATGCCACAATCCACACAATCCCCTTTACCCAAGGAAGCCGGATCCGCATTTTTCTTCCGCGCGCCCCGTGGCTCACCACGTGTTTTATCGTACGTAATCACCATGGTGTCAGCGTCAAACATCACACTTTGAAACCTTGCATAAGGGCACATGTACTTACACACCTGCTCACGCATCACCCCGGCAAAGAGGTACGTAAAGCCCGAGTAAAATAGCACCCAAAAAGTTTCCCAACCGCTGAGCTGAAAGCTTGCAACTTCCGTCAACAGCTCCTTTACCGGGGTGAAATAAGACACAAACGTAAAGCCGGTCCATAACGAGAAAGCACCCCATACAAAATACTTAAGCGATTTGATCGCGATTTTCCGCCCAGACAGCGGCGCAGCATCCAAACGAATACGACGCAAACGGTCGCCTTCAATTTTTTCCTCAAACCATAAAAAGATCTCGGTATATACCGTTTGCGGGCACGCGTACCCACACCATAGACGCCCGGCGATGGTCGTGAATAAAAATAGTGCCAGCGCAGAAATAATCAGCAAAAGCGCTAAAAAGAACACATCTTGCGGCCAAAAAACCAAGCCGAAGATATAAAATTTTCTTTCAGCCAAATGAAAAAGAACCGCCTGACGATCGTTCCAATGTAGCCAGGGCGCACCGTAAAATACAAGCTGCGTCACCCAAACTAAGATCCAACGCCAAGAAGCAAAGACCCCTTTTACACTACGAGGATGTATTTTTTTTCGACGCGCATAAAGCGCCTCCGTTTGAATCTTCTGCGCTTTAATTTCGGTCTTATCCGAAGCGGGCAATACCGTAGGGTCTTCTTTTTCCACTTGAACCTCAGCTACTCATATTTTAAAAATCACTTACGCCTAACGCATTCTATCTATCGGCCGTACAAACAACTGCATCTTAAACAAAAACCCCCGCTCTAGACGGGGGCTTGTTCCAAACAAAATTACTTATCTGACTGCTTAGACAAACTTAAGACGTAAGCAGCCAAGACATGAACTTTCTCTTCTCCAAGAAACTCTCTAAAGCTTGGCATTTTATTCATCCGACCATTGCGAACCGTGTCCATAATCGCGGCCTCATGGCTGCTATAAAGCCATGTTTTATCCGTTAAGTTTGGCGCACCAATGAGCTGATTGCCTTTTGCCTCCGGGCCATGACAAGCCACGCAATTTTGCTGGAAAATATCCACTCCACGCTGAGCACGTAAGGAGTCCGCAGGCAGGCCAGATAATGAACGAACATAGTTCGCAACATCTTTCACGCCTTCCTCCCCAATTACCGGACCAAACGGTGTCATCACACCCTGGCGTCCCTCTAAAATAGAGGTTTCAACCATCTCTGGCTCGCCACCATAAAGCCAATCGTTATCCGTTAAATTCGGGAAACCACGACCACCTTTGGCACTCTCGCCATGGCATTGTGCGCAATAACTTTGGAACATACGTTTTCCCATTTCCATTGCGTCCTGATTCTGGGACAAGGTCACCAAATCTGTTGCCTTGTATTGCGCCAATAGCGGGGCCAACTTCTCACTAGCCGCATTCATTTCTGCACGATACTGCCGAGTGGACGTCCAATTACCCACCCCCTTATTGCTACCGAACCCCGGGAAAACCACCAGATAAGCCACGGCAAAGAGGATGGTCATCCAAAAAAGCCCCATCCACCAACGCGGCAAAGGGTTGTTGTACTCGGCAAGTGTCTCGTCCCACACATGACCGTGCAACTCAGGCTCGTCACCCTGAAGAGGTTTGGTTGTATTGGTCACAAGCGCAAAAATACAAAACGCAATCCCAAAGGCAACCAGCCCCATTACGTAGTAATCCCAAAAACTGCTTGTAAAGTCAGACATTTTTTACTCCTAAGTTACGCCAAGCTGCTCATACAGGCGGACTGGCGTCTTCATCGTCAAAGGGAATGCGACCGGCCTCTTCAAAACGCTTGGCAGAAGCGCCCCGATAGACCCACCAAAGCAAACTTAAAAAGGAAGCTAACCCAAGCAGCATCAAAACGATATTAATGATAACCATGCTCTGACTCACTGATTCCACTCCCTTTTCTCTTTGTTAGAAAAATTCGCACTCACTCGCTTGCGGGGTTAATTTCGACACGCCGGGCTTCAGCATCGTTTTGCCCACCGGTAGTCTCCATCGGTGGCTTCATCTGAACCCTGTCCGCACTCACCCCTTTAGCCAGCAAAGCGTCCCGCACAGCAGTTGCGCGATTTTTAGCCACTTCAAGGTTCGCTTCAGCACTACCGGTTTTGTCTGCATAGCCGGTGACGCTTACTTTCGCCTTGGCGTTATCGCCCAAATAATCTAATGCAACCCTCAACGCAGAGTCAGCCTCTTTAGGCAAACCCGTGGCACCTGTATCAAAATAAATCCGGGCGGGTAAAGAAACTCGGCTATTGGTAATGGCCGTGCCAAGACCTTGTAAATACGCAACCAAGGCATCTAATTCCGTCACATCCTTGATCTGAGCATTAGCCTCTTGAATGTCCTTGTCGGAGTAAGGTACGCCCACTTTGCGCAAGGCCGCCATTTTGGCAGCCATATCATCTTTTAAAGGACGGTCTAACCAAGGAAACGCTGGCATATTAGAGTCTGGCGACACGGAGCGCGGATCGAGCAAATGGGCGCGTTGCCACTGGTCCGAATAACGTCCGCCCACCCGAGCTAAATCCGGGCCTGTACGCTTTGAGCCCCATTGAAAAGGACGGTCATAAATGAACTCCCCGGCAACAGAGTAGTGACCATAGCGCTCTGTCTCTGCCCGGAAGGGACGAATCATTTGAGAATGACAGTTATAACACCCTTCTCGAACATAAATATCTCGACCCGCCAAACGAACGGCATCATAAGGTTTGATGTCTAACGGGTTGCCTTTATCGTCCACACTGGTCGTGGTGGATGTTTGAAAAAATAAAGGCACAATTTCAACCAAACCACCAAAAGAAGCTGCCGCGAGCGTAAGCACAATAAGAAGCGGAACACTGCGTTCTATTTTTGCATGTTTAGATTCAGCCATGAGCCTATTCTCCGTTTTAAGCGTGAGCCAAAGCAGGTGCAACAACTGGTGCATCAACCGCTTTAGAACCTAGAATGGTTTTAACCATGTTGTAAGTCATTATCAACATGCCGGAAAGGTACAAAACACCGCCCAAGAAACGAACCGTCCAATACGGATAGGTTGCTTTTACAGATTGAACAAATGAATACGCTAAAGTACCGTCAGCATTGACCTCACGCCACATCAAACCTTGCATCACCCCGGCAATCCACATGGATGCGATGTAGAGCACAATCCCAACCGTGGCCAACCAAAAATGCAGGGTAATTAACTTAACCGAATACATCTCTGTTTTACCGTACATTCTTGGAATCAAATAATAAATAGCGCCAATACTCACCATTCCTACCCAACCTAACGCACCAGAATGCACGTGTCCAACCGTCCAGTCTGTATAGTGAGAAAGCGCATTTACCGTTTTAATAGACATCATCGGGCCCTCAAAGGTAGACATCCCGTAGAAAGAAAGCGATGTCACCAAGAACTTCAAAATAGGGTCCGTTCTTAACTTATCCCAAGCCCCGGATAAAGTCATAATCCCGTTCATCATCCCGCCCCACGAAGGCGCCAGTAAAATCAAAGAGAAGATCATTCCAACGGACTGCGCCCAATCTGGCAATGCGGTGTAATGCAAGTGATGCGGGCCTGCCCACATGTATGTGAAAACCAGAGCCCAAAAGTGAACCACGGAAAGGCGATAAGAATAAACCGGGCGGTTAGCCTGTTTAGGCACAAAGTAGTACATCATGCCCAAAAACCCAGCTGTCAAGAAAAACCCCACCGCATTATGCCCGTACCACCATTGAACCATGGCGTCTTGTACCCCGGCGTACGCGGAATAAGACTTCGTCCATGAAACTGGCACAGCCGCACTATTTACAAGGTGCAGCAGCGCAACCGCTAGAATAAAAGCGCCATAAAACCAATTAGCCACGTAAATATGAGGGGTTTTACGTTTTGCCAAGGTTCCAAAAAACACAATCGCGTAAGAAACCCATACGACCGTAATCAAAATATCAATTGGCCACTCGAGCTCTGCGTACTCTTTGGAGCTAGTTATCCCCAGTGGCAAAGTCACAGCGGCCAGTACAATCACAAGCTGCCAGCCCCAAAACGTAAATGCCGCTAATTTGGGAAGAAATAAAGATGTGTGACACGTACGCTGCACCACATAATAAGAGGTTCCAAACAGCGCGCAGCCACCAAATGCAAAAATCACGGCATTAGTGTGCAAAGGACGCAGGCGCCCAAAATGCAGCCACTCTGCCAAGTTTAGACTTGGCCAAACCAGTTGCGCGGCAATAATCACGCCAACCAGCATGCCCACCACGCCCCAAATGACAGTCATGATGGAGAACTGTCTCACAACTTTGTAGTCATATGTCGATTGCATTAGACTCACCCCTGTGTAAAAAAATCAAACCAAACCTAAACAACGCCCCTCAGTCAGGCGGGTACTTGAAATGCTACATCAATATTTTGACAAATATCAAGAAATTCCCTCTAAAACCTCGGTACACAATTGTAGATGAGTTTTTTTAGTATTCCTAGCAAAATACACACTCGGCCGCCCCTCCTCTTGGGCCGCCGAATTTACCCTTGTTAAAAGAAGCAACCTCGCCCCAAACCACCCTCCCCGTCCAAACACCTCTGCTTTTCAAAAAATACAACACTATTTCCACTTTACTCGCCTAAGTGAGCTTTAACGCCAACCCAACCGCAATACGTGGTTACCCCCAAACTGAGCTCAAAACACTTCGTACAGGAGTCGGAACCCCTAAGGTCGCACATTGCGCCAAAGAACACCAACGCCAATCGGGCGGCAAATCCTGGGATGGCGGAGCCTTCAGCACAAAGCGCTGGGGGGCCAGTTGTAAATGCAAATGCGTAAAGCTGTGTTTAAAACCAGGCAAAGATTCCGCAGGACGAGTGCGCAACCCCGTTGCCTTGTATAACGCCTCTACGGCCTTGAGAGCATCCCCTTCTGTCCAGACTGGCAGGCTCCACAATCCACCCCATATGCCCGGTGAGGGCCGCTGCGTAAGCAAAATCTGACCTTCATGTTCAAGCACGACAAACCCCCAAGATTGTGTTGGCAAAGCCTTACGCAGCCGGGGCGTAGGCAAGGTCGCGACTTCGTCTGCGCCATAGGCATAGCACTGTGCTTGTAAGGGGCATTGTGCGCAGCCGGGGCGGGTGCGTTTACATAACAACGCGCCAAAATCCATTTGCGCCTGTGTGTAACTGGACATATCGCACGCAGGTAAAAGCTGCTCAGCTAACTGCCAGAGCTGAGCCTCAATGTGCTTATCCCCGGTAAAACCATGAATACCAAACACCCGGCACAACACCCGCTTGACATTGCCATCCAAAATCGCTGTGCGGTGACCATAAGCGAAGCTGGCAATGGCGGCGGCAGTGGAACGGCCCACGCCGGGCAAAGTCTCTAAGCCTGCCGCGTCGGCCGGAAACTGCCCCCCCCATTTTGCCACGACGATCTGCGCACTCTTATGCATATTACGCGCCCGGGCGTAATAGCCTAAGCCGCTCCAGTGGGCCATTACCTGTTCTTCCGGCGCACGGGCTAAATCTTGCACGCTAGGAAAACGGGCTAGAAATCGGTTGAAATAGGGAATCACCGTTTCCACCTGCGTTTGTTGCAGCATGATTTCTGACAGCCAAATGCGGTAAGGGTCTGAGGTGTTTTGCCAAGGCAAGTCATGCCGGCCATGCACTTTTTGCCAGCGGATCAAAATCTTCGCAAAGTCCTGCAATAAAGCTGAAGGCTCTGAATGTTTGGGCTTAATCATAAAAACCGGGCTCACCTTCTGGGCGATGCTTAAAGCGCCGGTGCAACCAGTAGTACTGCGCAGGCATCGTGCGAATCGCCTCTTCTATAAAAGCATTCATGCGCAGGGTATCTGCCACCACATCTTGCGTGGGAAAGTTTTCCCAAGGGGCGCCAATCTCCAAGGCATAACCCGTAGGCGTCATCCGAGTTAAGCAAGGCAAAACCTTTGCGCCAGTTAAGTGTGCGAGCCGGGATAGGCCGGTAATCGTCGCGGTGGGGATGCCAAAGAAAGGCACAAAAATAGCGTCTCGCGTGCCGTAGTCTAAATCGGGAAGATACAAAAACGGCGTGCCCGCACGTACGGCTTTAACCACCGGGCGAATGCCTTCTTGCCGGCTAATAAGCGTTTGCTGACCAAATCGCGTCCTGCCGCGCAGTAGCAAGACATCAAACACCGGGTTGCTCTGCTTGGCGTACATTGACACCGCGTTGTAACGCTGCCCCAGCACCGCGCCCACCATGTCGAGCGCTAAAAAATGTGGCAGCAGCAAAATGACCGGGATTTTGGCTTCATACAGCGTCTGCAAATACGCCTCACCCGAGACAACATTCATGCTATTGAGTAAGGCAGCGTCGCTCCACCACATGTGGGTACGCTCCAGCAAACTTCTGCCGGCCAGCGCAAAATGCTCACGTGCGAGCGCCCGGCGCTCAGATGGCATCAGATCAGGAAAACACAAACGCAAATTCGTGTGCACAATGTTGCGCCGCCGCCGCGCAAGCACGTAAAGCGCCAGCCCCAAAACCCGCCCCAAATGCGCAATCGCAGACATCGGCAAAAGATGAATCAAGCGCAAAACGCCGATGGCAAAATAGCTTAAAGCTTTCACAATCATGGCGCGCCGCTTCCCACCGGCTCACCTGGGCGCGGTGCGACGCCCGGCGGACGTTTATACCGGTTATAACCCCACAAATACTGTTCGGGTTTTTGCAGAATCAAGGCTTCCATATGTTTATTAATGGCCTCGCAACGCGCCTGCGTCGAGCCCTCTAAGGCCGGGCTGAGCGCTTTCATGTGCAGTACAAATCCTTTGCCTTCGGGCAAGCGCTCGCTCCAAGCCAATAGCACCGTCACGTCTTTCATTTCCGACAAGCGCGCGGCTAGGCTCATGGTCCAAGCCTGACGACCAAAAAACGGCGCCCAAACACCTTCCCCGGCGGCAGGCACCTGATCGGGCAAAATGCCCACCACCTCACCCGCACGCAGCGCTTTCATAATAGCGCGTACGCCGCCGACATCTGCCGAAGCCAAGCGAATACCCTCCCGAGCTCGACCTAGACGCACCAAAGGCTCAAACTCTGCGCGGCGCGGCTTACGGTACAACACCACCCCCGTGCGGCCAGCGTAATGCACCGCATAAAACGGCAACAACTCAAAACACCCCATATGCGGCGTCAGCACAATTACACCGCCTGGTGCTTGGCGCAGCAAATCAAACCCCGGTGCTTCGCGCACCTGCGTCAGCACATCCGGCACAGGTCTTAGCCACACCCACAAAAGCTCCAAAGACTGTTTGCCCGCCTCTGCAATGGCCGCAGCACACAAGCGACGCCCTTCGACCGGCCCCACGGCACGCTCCAAATTGGCCACTAAACGCCGACGATACGTTGGGGAAACCCAGTAAACAAGCCAGCCGGCAAGCGAACCTAAGCCATGCACCGTCCTCAAAGAACGGCCCGCAAGCCAGCGAAAAAGTAACATCCAACGCATAAAGAGTAACAAACCTTAAGGCAAGTAGACGACATTTGTAAAAATGGATAGGATTATGCCCCATTCTGTGATGTCTACAGAATTACTTGCCGAGTTAAAAAGACAACTTGCAGGGCAAGCGCACGAACTGGGCCGCGACAGTCGTGACGAAATACTGCTAAAGCGTCCAGCTCCTTTTAACCCCCTTGAGCCGGTCACGCACCACACGGGGGTTTTTTGGAGCTTATTAATATGTCTAACGCATTTCTTTTTACTTCTGAGTCCGTCTCAGAAGGCCATCCCGACAAAGTTGCCGATCAAATTTCAGACGGCATTCTAGACGCCATTCTGGCCGAAGACCCACGCGCACGTGTTGCTTGCGAAACATTAGTCTCCACCGGGCTAGCCGTTGTATCGGGCGAAATCACCACTTCTGCCCACATCAACTATCGTGAAATCGTCCAAGGCGTGATCCGCCGCATTGGTTACGATAGTTCAGACATCGGCTTTGACTACAAAAGCTGCGCCATTTTAACGGCTATTAACCGCCAGTCTTCCGACATTGCTCAAGGCGTGAATGAAGGCGAAGGACTAGACCTCGACCAAGGCGCAGGCGACCAGGGTTTAATGTTTGGCTATGCCTGTGACGAAACCCCGGCCCTGATGCCTCTACCTATTTACTACGCTCACCGCATTGTGCAGCGCCAAGCCGAAGTGCGTAAAGATGGCCGCCTGCCTTGGTTGCGCCCAGACGCCAAAAGCCAGCTCACCGTGCGCTATGAAAATGGCCGCCCCGTAGCCATCGACACCGTCGTGCTCTCCACCCAGCACGCACCGGATATTGAGCACGCAGCACTGGCAGAAGCCGTGATTGAAGAAATCATCAAACCAGTTCTCCCCAAAGAACTTCTCACCGGCAACGTACGCTACCTCATTAACCCCACCGGCCGCTTTGTGATCGGCGGTCCCCACGGCGATTGCGGCTTAACAGGCCGTAAAATTATTGTCGACACCTATGGTGGTGCAGCACACCATGGCGGCGGCGCCTTCTCTGGCAAAGACCCCTCAAAAGTCGACCGTTCTGCCGCTTATGCCGCACGCTACGTTGCCAAAAACATCGTTGCAGCCGGCTTAGCCACCAAGTGTGAAGTACAAGTTGCATACGCCATCGGTGTTGCCAAACCCGTTTCCCTCATGGTGAACACCTTTGGCACCGGGAAAATTGACGATGCCAAAATCTCTGAAATTGTGTCCGCACACTTTGATCTACGCCCCAAAGGCATCATTCAAACACTCGATTTGCTCCGCCCCATCTACAGCAAAACGGCAGCATACGGCCACTTTGGCCGGGATGAGCCAGAATTTACTTGGGAGCAAACCGATAAGGCTGCTGCATTAAAAGCTGCTGCCAATATTTGATAAGTATCCTGTCTCAAATTAAAAAACGCGATACACTAGCATCGCGTTTTTTATGGCCTGCTTAAAAGTAATCTCCCCCCAACACAAACAAACGTACCTGTACAAAACAAAGCTAATTGGTACATTCAAGCCGGTCGAACGCATTCAAGTCTCATACATTAGTACTCTTAAAAATATTCTATTAAAAACTTAAGGAGTCTTACCATGCCTACTTCAACATTTTTTATCCCTTCGATCAACATGATCGGCACAGGGTGCCTAAAAGATGCAGCACAATACATACAGAGTTACGGATTTAAACATGCGCTGATTGTGACAGATAAGCCCTTGGTTCAACTCGGTGTTGTTCAAAAAGTAGAAGACATGCTCAAAAGCATTCAAGTTAAAGCTACTATTTTTGACGGCACACACCCCAACCCCACCACTGCCAATGTACAAGCCGCGCTTAACCTATTACAAACCAACGCGTGTGATTTTCTGATCTCTCTAGGTGGCGGCTCTCCTCACGACTGCGCAAAAGGCGTTGCACTGGTTGCTGCTAATGGCGGCAAAATAGCAGACTATGAAGGTCTTGATCGCTCAGCAAAACCCCAACTGCCCCTCATCTCGATTAACACCACAGCCGGCACCGCCAGTGAAATGACGCGTTTTTGCATTATTACCGATGAAGCGCGTCACATCAAAATGGCTATTGTGGACAAGCACGTTACCCCTATTTTATCCGTCAATGATGCTGCCCTCATGGCCGGCATGCCACCTAAACTCACAGCCGCAACCGGAATGGATGCCCTAACACATGCGGTAGAGGCCTATGTTTCAACGGCTGCCACACCCATCACCGATGCCTGTGCACTCATGGCGGCAGAACTCATCGGCCGCTACCTGCAACGAGCCGTTGCAAACGGCAAAGATGAAGAAGCGCGCGAACAAATGGCCTACGCACAATTTTTAGCCGGCATGGCCTTCAATAACGCCTCATTAGGCTACGTTCACGCCATGGCACATCAGCTGGGCGGTTTCTATGACCTGCCCCACGGCGTTTGCAATGCAGTGCTCCTGCCCCACGTACAAGCCTTTAACGCCAGCGTTGTACCGGGCCGTTTAGCTGAAATTGGCCGTGCACTAGGCGTCAATATCAACCGTCTCAGTCAAGATGGCGCTGCTCAAGCCTGCCTCAATGCCATTCGCCAACTTTCAGTTGATGTCGGTATTCCACCCAATCTCACCAGCTTGGGTGCCAAACAATCTGACATCCCAACACTGGCAGCCAATGCACTAAAAGATGCTTGCGGTCTAACAAACCCACGTCGTGCTAACCAAGCCGAAATTGAGGCGATCTTCACCGCCGCCATGTAACTGCCTCCCGGCACACAAATCCCCAACGCCCCGCGAGGGGCGTTTTCCTTTAAACTCATTCCATATACCCTTAACAGCTCAATCTTTTTAATACGTAAAAAACTTTAAAAAACTCAAACCATCTATGAACACGACACGCACCATTTTACTTTGGGACCTTCCCACTCGGCTTTTTCACTGGGGCCTTGCCCTTCTCATGCTTGCCGCCATTGGCACCGGCCTGGCTGGCGGTGCTTACATCAACGCACACGGCAAACTCGGCATTTTGATTTTAGGTTTAGTCGCCTTTCGCCTCGCGTGGGGCGTACTGGGTTCCACCTACGCCCGGTTCAGCACCTTTATAAAAGGCCCCAGCAGCATTGCGAGCTATCTCAAAGGTCAATGGCAAGGCGTTGGGCATAACCCACTCGGTGCTCTTTCTGTTTTAGGACTACTGGGTTTAATTACCCTACAAGCTGTCAGCGGACTCTTCACAAATGATGATATCGCCTTTACCGGCCCGCTGTACAACCTAGTCAGCGTAGCCACCAGTAAAACGCTCACGACCCTTCATCGCTTAAATGTCTGGGCCTTAGGCGGCCTTATCACGCTACACATTGCAGCCATTCTGTTCTACCGCATCGCCAAAAAAGAAGATCTCGTCACCCCCATGCTCACCGGCAAAAAAGCCTTACCCACAAACCACCCGGCCATCAGCGCACAAGGTGGTGGCTGGATAGCCTTGATCCTCGCTTTGGCTTTTGCAGCTGCCAGCATATGGGCTGCCAGCGGTGGATTTTTACCTCCCCCTCCACCGCCCCCCGCACAAGAACAAAGCCCGGGCTGGTAAGCGTTTGCCGGGCTTTTATTGAGGGGCTAAATCTTAAGCGCTATCAATAAAGCGCTTGATTTAAGTTGTGTGCTCAAAACCGCAAATTTCCAAGCCAAAACCGGCCATGCTGGGGATTTTGCGTTCGCTTGCCAACAGGCGCATCTTGCCGACATTGAGCGCTTTGAGCATCTGCGCGCCCACGCCAAATAAACGAGGATCCCATTGCTTTGCCGAGGGCTCTTCTGAATGCGTGCTCAGCTGTGACAACAAATCCTGCCCGGTCTGAGGTCGGTATAAAAATACAATCACACCCTGCTCTGCTGCCGCAATACGCGCCATCGCCGTATTCACGGTAAAGCGATGGAGCCCGGTATTGACTCCCAAAAAGTCAATCACCGATAAGGGCTCATGCACACGCACCAGCGTCTCACGGTCCGGGTGAATTTCGCCTTTGACAAGCGCAAAATGCACGTCTTTACTAGTCATATCCTCAAACGCCGTTAAACGCATTGGGCCATGAGGGGTTTCGATCAACTTGTCCGCACGCCGGGCAACCAGCACTTCTGTTGCCGCGCGGTATTCGATTAAATCCCGAATCGCACCTATTTTCAGCCCGTGCTTCGCGGCAAAGGGCACAAGGTCTGATAAGCGAGCCATCGAACCATCATCATTCATTACTTCACAAATCACAGCAGCTGGCTCCATCCCGGCCAAACCGGCTAAATCACACCCGGCCTCCGTGTGCCCAGCCCGGATCAACACACCACCAGGGCGCGCCATAATAGGGAAGACGTGCCCGGGCTGAACCAAATCGCTAGATTTCGCATTGCGAGCAACGGCTGTACGAATCGTATGTGCCCGATCAAACGCGGAAATGCCTGTTGTCACCCCTTGCGCAGCTTCAATGGAGGCCGTAAAAGCCGTTCCCAAAGGCGCATTGTTATGCCGCACCATCTGACTTAATCCCAATTGATGGCAGCGTGCTTCTGTAAGCGTTAAACACACCAAGCCTCTGGCATGCTGTGCCATAAAATTAATGGCCTCGGGGGTAACGCACTCCGCGGCCATCACAATGTCCCCCTCATTTTCCCGGTCTTCCTCATCCACCAGTACCACCATTTTTCCGGCACGAATATCTTCAATGATCTCGGAAATCGGAGAAAGCGCACTCATGTTTAGCCTCGGTATTTTAAATAAACGTCTATTTTAAACACTCCTTCAGAATTTATTCACGCTAAACAATACTTTCAGCACAACTTAAATAAAAAAGCATTTAAATCTTCTAAAAAAATAAAAGTCGACTCATTCTAAAGAACAAATATTCAGGAATTTTCAGTCGAGAGAAACTAGGGAAAAAACCAAGCCTATGGCATGATGCGCATAAAAAGAGGAGCACGTCTTATGCCTACAATAGAGCAAATCATGAACTACCTTAGCTACTTAGGGACCGGCCTAATGTTGCTGGGTCTGTTTTGCTATATCTATACGTTCTGCACCCCCATTCGGGAATGGACGCTTATCCGCCAAGGGAACGGCGCAGCGGCATGCTCCATGGGCGGAGCGGTGCTGGGTTTTAGCCTCACGCTAGCGGCCTGCTTTGCCTCGCACGCCAGCTTGCCAGCGGCCACATTCTGGAGCCTCTGCGCCATGGTCATCCAACTGCTGGCTTACTTTTCCGTGACCCGCATCATTAAAAACGCCAGCGCAATGATTGAATCACACAATACCGCTGTAGGCGCACTCTTTGGTTTTATCTCTTTCTCGATCGGTTTAATTAACGCAGCCTGTCTGCTGTAAACCCTTTTCAGGAGCACACTATGAGCTTGGCATCCTTTATTAAAAAGCAATTTATTGACATCCTCCAGTGGAATGAGGATGAAGATGGCGTGTTAGCGTGGCGCTATCCCATGGAAGATTTTGAAATTCAATACGGCGCCAGCTTAACCGTGCGCGAATCCCAAATGGCCCTTTTCGTCAATGAGGGCAAAGTTGCCGACGTCTTTGGCCCCGGCATGTATAAACTCACCACGCAAACACTGCCGGTGCTCACCTACCTAAAAAACTGGGACAAGCTTTTTGAATCGCCCTTCAAGTCAGACGTTTACTTTTTCTCCACCCGTAAACAGCTCGCACGTAAATGGGGCACGCCCCAACCGGTCACCATTCGCGATACAGACTTCGGCATGGTACGCCTTCGCGCCTTTGGCATTTATTCTTACGCCATTAACGACCCCAAAAAATTCTTTACAGAAATTTCCGGCACCCGTGAAACCTACACTCGGGACGAAGTCGAAGAACAAACCCGGGGGCTCATCACCGCTGCCATTCCCACCGCCTTGGGTAGCGCAGGTCTGCCCTTTTTGGACATGGCCGCCAACCAAACTATCATGGGCGAAAAAATGCGTGATGGCGTTGCCACCATGCTTTCAAACTATGGTTTAGCGCTAGACGAATTCGCCATTTCCAGCGTCAGCCTGCCCGATGAACTGCAACAAGCCATCGACAAGCGTATCAGCATGGGCATGATGGGCGATCTTGGCAAATACACCCAATACCAAGTGGCCGAATCCATTCCCCTCGCCGCAAAAAATGAAGGCGGCCTGGCTGGCATCGGCGCAAGCCTTTCCGCCGGCATGGTGATGGGACAAAGCATGTCGCAAGCCATGGGGCAAATACTGCCGGGGATCCCACCAGCACAAACAGGCGCCCTGGCTGCTGGTGCGGCCGTCGGTACCGGTGCTGCCACCGCTACAGGCGCAAGCGCAATCACCATACCCCCGGCGGAAGACGCTGAAGCGCAACTAGGCAAACTCAAAGCTTTGCTTGATAAGGGCCTCATTTCACAAACAGACTACGACAGCGCCAAGGCCGCTGTTCTAGCCAAACTGATCGGTTAAATTCGCAGCCATGTTTGAAGCCGCCTGCCCCGCCTGCGGGGCACCGATCAATTTCCGCTCGCACGCCTCGGTTGTCGCCGTATGTGAATACTGCAAAAGCACCGTTGCCAAACAGGGCGATGTACTGGAGGACCTTGGCAAAAAAAGCCAGGTGCTCGAAGATTATTCGCCGGTGCAAATAGGCAGTAGCGGCACATTTGAGGGACTCGGCTTTACCGTTATTGGGCGTATTCAAGTTAAATACGAAGACGGCTTCTGGAACGAATGGCATCTCTTTTTTGCAGATAACACCACCGGCTGGCTCGGGGAAGCTAGCGGCCAATTCACCATTACGCGGGCCAAAGCGGCAAACAATCTGCCTGCATTTGAAACACTCAACCCCGGCGAAGGGCTCAGCATTCTGGATCGCTTCTTTTTAGTAAGTGATGTACGCAGCGCCCAAGCCAGCGGACTAGAAGGTGAACTCCCGGTCAGCGCAAAAGGCGCCTGGCAAGTGCGCGCTGTCGACTTACGCATCGGGCTAGACTTTGCCACACTGGACTATTCCGACCCCACCCCCCAACTCTACCTAGGCAAAAGCGTTAAATTTGAATCGCTCCAATGGCAGCTTTTGCGCAGTGACGACACCATCCTAGCAGCCGCCACCCGTTACCGTGGGCAACTTAGCCAACTAGAATGCCCACAATGCGGCAGTCCAAGCCCATTCATCCCCGGCCTTACCGCCAACCTAGTCTGTCCGGCCTGTGGCAGCGACATTGATGCGGCAGGCGATAACGCCAAGCTCATTCACACTGCAAACAGACAACTAGACACCAGCACCTTGGCTTACCCCCTCGGTAGCCAAGCCAAAATTGGCAACTTTACCTACACACTCATTGGCGCACTTAAAAAGATTAACAAAGAAGGGGAACGCTGGCATGAATACCTGCTTTATGCCCCGCGCCCCGGGTTTTTATGGCTCGTACAAACGCAAGAATCCTGGTATCTCAGCACCGTAGAAGACACCTGGCCAGAAGGCACTCTCGGTGGAGAAACCCTTTATTGGAAAGGCCAAACCTTCGATCTTGCTTGGGATTACATCGCCACCACCCAGCTTGCGGTGGGCGCCTTTAACTGGTGTGCAAAAGAAGGCGACAAAGTACACGTATTTGAATACCAAAAAGGGAACGTTACCCTTGCCATTGAAAAAAATGAAAACGAAGTAACCCTCAGTCAAAGTACAAGCCTGAGCGCATCAGCAGTTGCCGCTTATTTTTCACCGAATGCCAAACAATCCAAAAAAACAGCACTCCCCAAGCAGCAAGACACAGACAACGGCAAAAACATTAAAACCATCATGAATGCCAGCCTCATCTTTTTGGCAGCAGTCAATTTAATACCCTTTTTAGCCGACAGCGGAACCACCACGCCCGCCGTATTTATCGGTGGCACGCTCATTTGGGTTATAGGCATTATGTTAGGCGCAGGAGACAAAGATCATGACTAAGTTTTATCTTATCTTTTGCATCATCACCGTCTTGGTAGCCTCTGGCATCAGCTGGGCCCCCCTTTTTTCGGGGAAAACCTCATCTGGCGGCTCACGCGGCTATTGGTCCTCTGGCGGCGGAGGCTACGCGGGCGGGCACAAATAGCACAAACTTAATAAAACGCCTGGGCTGTTGCGTCACATTAAAGCAAACATCCCTGCGCGCAGCCGCCCTTGCAAACACCTAAACCTTACAGCTCATCTCTAAAATTCTGTGAACGCGCTTCATCCCAGCGTGTAATATCTCACGAATATTCTCCGAAGAAAGATTTCCGCCCTCCCCTCCCCGGCCTGCGGCAAAAGCACTCACCACACTTAAAGTTGCATAAGGTACATTCAACTCACGCGCCAAAACGGCCTCCGGCATGCCCGTCATACCCACAATATCCCCACCATCACTCTCAATGCGCCGGATCTCTGCCGCCGTTTCAAGCCGGGGCCCCTGCGTCACAGCATAAACGGCCTGGTCCACCACATCCTCTTGCGCGCTTTGCGCGGAATCTAACAACAATCTACGCAACGGCTCATCGTAAGGGTCCGCAAAATTGACGTGATAAATCGCCCCATCGGCAGAATCAAAAAAGGTACTCGCCCGGCCCTGCGTATAGTCAATAATTTGATGAGGCACCACCAAGGTGCCCGGCACCAAATCCGCCCGTATGCCACTTACAGAAGCCACAGAAATAATGCCACTCACCCCGGCTTCTTTCAAAGCCCAAATATTGGCGCGGTCATTCACTAAATGAGGCGGCAAAGTATGGCCATACCCATGACGCGCCAAAAATATAACCTGACAATCTCCCGACCGACCGTAAGTGAGCGCACTAGAAGGCTCGCCATAAGGCGTACGTGCCACCTCACGCCGAGTAACCGTCAAAGGCGCAAGATGCGTTAAAGCACTACCACCAATAATCCCTAACATTTGGTCT
>RRZU011601176.1_pt1 | contig 24168 bp, 17 predicted proteins | sample 2165561 | NCBI WGS metagenome assembly RRZU01 (sample SAMN10456909, study PRJNA506462) | wastewater metagenome | isolation source: wastewater sludge | place: USA: Moscow, Idaho | reverse complement strand
TGCCACTCGCCTGCTAGACGCTGCGCCTTGGCGATGTCGTTCTGCTGCGATGATTTGTCCCCACCGCACAACAGAAGCAGGACGCGATGGCCGCGCTGGGTGTAGTAGACCCGATAGCCAGGTCCATACGTCAACCGAAGCTCCACGACACGCTTCCCCAGCGCTTTGGCGTCCCCAGGGTTGCCGTGCGCCAATCGCTCCAGCCTGTCAAGGATTCGCAGCCGGCCTTGGCGGTCCTTGAGCCGTCGTAACCAATGATCGAAGTCTTCGGTGGTGAAGACCTCGATCATATGTCGACTATAGTCGACACTCCCCTTGCTCTCAAGCCCTGCTGCCCAGTGCCCAGTCCGGCGCCGACTACGACGAAGGCCGCCCCCGCCACACGTCCTGGTAGACGCGCGGCGGAGGCGGTGATCCGTCCGACGGGATTCCGGGCTACACCAGCGCCCAGACCCCCGTCGTCACGATGAAGCCGACGACGGACAGGAACGTCGAGAGCACGCTCCAGGTCTTGAGGCCGTCGGCGACGGAGAGGCCCTGGTACTTGGTGACGATCCAGAAGCCGGAGTCGTTGATGTGGCTCAGGCCCACCGCGCCGAAGCACATCGCCAGGGTGATGACGACGACCTGCACCGAGGTGAATCCGCCGGCGGCGATGCCCGGCTGGATGAGGCCTGCCGCGGTGAGGATGGCGACGGTCGCCGACCCCTGCGCGGCACGCAGGGCCAGGGCGATGAGGTAGCCGGCGACGATGATCGGCAGGCCCAGGTCGGCCAGCCACGTCGAGAGCGCCGCCCCGATGCCGGTCTTGACGAGCACGTTGCCGAAGACGCCACCCGCGCCGGTGACGAAGATGATGACGGCGACCATCGGCAGCGCGGAGTCGAGCACGCTCGTGCGCTGCGTCTTGTCCCAGCCGGTCTTCGCGCCGATCGCGAAGTAGGCGACGATCACCGCGACGAGCAGGGCGGTGGTCGGTGCCCCGATGAAGCTCGCGATGTCGCGCAGCGGCGCTCCCTTGGGCAGCAGGGTCGCGGCGACCGAGCCGATCATGATCATCGCGATGGGGAGCACGATGAGGAAGGTGACCAGCCCGGCGCCGGGTCGGGCGCGCACCGCCAGATCCGTGCCGCCGGTGGAGCCACCCGAGGCGCCCTCGATGGCGACGTCGGAGTCGTCGGACATCGCCTCGGTCGCCGGGGAGTCCTGGAGCTGGATCTGCTCGACCTTGAAGAGCTTGGCCGCGTAGAACCCGGCGACGCCGACGATCGCGCAGATGACGAGACCGATGAGGGTCATGAGACCCACGTCGGCGCCGATCGTCGCAGCCGCGGCGACCGGACCGGGGTGGGGCGGCAGGGCGACGTGCACGATGATCAGGACCCCCGCGACGGGCAGCCCGAGGCGCACCGGGTGCAGCCCGGCGGTCGTGGCGAAGGCGAAGACGAGCGGGGCCAGGATGATGAAGCCGACGTCGAAGAAGACGGGGATGCCGAGGATGAACGCGGCGATCGTCACCGCGGCGATGACGCGCTTCTGGCCGAGCTTCTCGGTGAAGGTCGTCGCGAGTGTTTGCGCCCCGCCGGAGACCTCGACGAGGCGGCCGAGCATCGAGCCGAGGCCGACGATGATGGCGACCGAGCCGAGCACCTTGCCCATGCCTTCGACCATCGTGGGCACGACCTCGCCGATCGGGACACCGGCGACGATCGCCGTGCCCATCGCGACGAGCAGGAGCGAGACGTAGGCGGAGAACTCGGCCTTGATGACGAGGACGAGCAGGACGAGGATCGCGACGAGCGCGATCGCCAAGAGCACACCGACACCCATGTCAGATCTCCTTCACGGCAGCAGCGGGGGCGAGCACGGTGATGACCGCGGAGTCGTCGACGGCCTCCTTGCCCTGTGCTTCACCGAGCAGATAGAGCTGCTCGGCAGCGGCGGCGACCGGGGTCGCCAGGTGCACGGCCTTGGCAGCCGTGGTGACGATGCCCATGTCCTTGACGAAGATGTCGAGGCGACTCTTCACCGGTGCGCCGCCCTCGTCGTAGGCCTGCAGCATCCGTTGGCCGCGGTCGCCGAGCATGAAGGAGGCGGCGGCGCCGGCCATGAGGGCCTCCAGCGCCAGGGCGGGATCGAGCCCGAGTGCCCGAGCCAGCGCAAGGGCCTCGCCGGCAGCGGCGATGTGGACCCCACACAACAGTTGGTTGACGGTCTTCATCGCCTGCCCGTCGCCGGCCTTGGCACCGACCCGGACGAGGGTGCCGGCCATGGCCTCGAGCACGGGCTGCGTGGCGCTCCAGGCATCGTCGTCGGCACCGACGGTGACGAGCAGGTCGCCCTCGCCGGCGCGCACCGGCCCCCCGGAGATCGGGGCGTCGACGATGCGATGTCCGCTGCCGGCGAGCCGGTCGGCGACCTCGCGGACGGCATCGACGCCTACCGTCGAGGTGAGCAGGACCGTGGCACCGGCGGGCAAGGTGGCCACGACGCCGTCTGGGCCGTAGAGCGCATCCTCGAGTTGTGCGGCGTTCCGGACGGCGAGGAGCGCGATGTCGGCCCTGGTGGCGGCTTCGCGGGCGCTGCCGCAGCCGGTCACCCCCGCGTCGGCGGCGAGGTCGAGCCTGGGCTGGGCGATATCGAAGCCACGGACGGCGGCGCCGTGGGCCACCAGATTGGTCGCCATCGGCAGCCCCATGGCGCCGAGGCCGAGGACGGCAACGGTGACGTCACTCAGAGTGGACATTGGATTCTCTGCTTTCTCTACGGGATTCGGGAGGGATTCGGGAGGGGTGGGGCTCAGGCGGAGAGGGTGTCGACGACGTCGGCGAGCGAGGCGTCGTCGCCGACGTTCCCGGCGAAGACGATGTAGGGGATGCCTAGGGCGGGGCCGTCGACGGGCTCCCACAGCGAGACGATCCCCGGGAGCATCGGTCCGCGGACGAACGCGCGGCGGATCTGCAGCCCCAGGGTCGCGACGTCGGAAGAGGTGATCCCGCCCTTGGCGACGACGAACCGCGGAGCCTGCTGCGCGAGGGTCTCGCGGACGACGTGCACGACGGCGGCGGAGACCTGTCGAGCGATGTCGAGGGAGGCGTCGGCATCATCGCCGCGGACGAGCACGCGGCTCGTGCGGACGACGACATTCCCGTCGCACAGTCCGGCGACGACCTGCGCGACGATGTCGGCGAGGTGCTCCTCACGGCGATCGGTGTCGAGCACGGCGGCGACGTCGATCTCGATCTCGGTGGGCGCCCGGCGCTCGCGCAGGGCGTCGAGCTGGCGGGTCGTGAGCCCGACGTGGGAACCGACCATGATGAGTCCGCCGGGGGCACGCTCGGTGGTTCCGGTGATCCGCTCGACGTCCGCACTGGTCAGCGGATTACGAGGGGACTGGCCGATGCGGGCGCGGCCGAAGGGTGGGCCGACGCGGTAGACGAAGCGCTTGCCGGCCCGCTCCGCATGCTCCAGAGCGAGAGCAGGAGCAGGAGGTCGTTCTCCTCCGCGCAATCGACCGCGACGACGCGACCGCCGCTCACAGCGGCAAGGATGTTGGCGGCGGCCTGACCGGGCGTCTCCCCGGAGCGCAGCGTGGCCAGATCGATGACGACGACCTCGTCGGCCGGCATGCTGCCCGCCGACTTCTCGGCGACCCAGTCGCGCAGGTCGGACGAGGTGTACCCGAACGTCGCATCCTTGGCGAACTCGCTGTCTCCCACAGGGGTGAAGCCGTCGGCGACCGACCCGGCGTAGTGCACGCCACCGACCGTGACCCGTCCGGCGTCGGCGAAGGCCGGGACGAGCACGATGCCGTCGATCGGGCTTCCGGCCTGCTCGAGGACGTGGGCGAGGGTGTTGGGCTCCAGCGGGAAGTGGCCGCGCAGGGTGGAGTCGCCGCGGGAGACGAAGCCGATCGGCACTCCGGTGGCCTGCGAGGCCTGCAGGGCCGCGGTGGCGACCTCACGATTGCGCTGCTCGGCATCGGCGGGGTCGAGAGATCGGCTGTTCGTCATGACGTAGACGGCGGGCTTGCCCTGCGTGAGCGCCCACGTGAGGTCCTCCACGGACCAGCCGGTGAGCACGGGCAGGTCCGCCACGGACTGGGTGCCGGTCGGGTCGTCGTCGAGGACGACGAGGACCCGGCCCGAGTCGGCGACCGATCGCGCGACCGTGTCCGGGTCGACGCGGGGCCCGACGGGGACGTCCTGGGTGAGTTCGGTGAGGGTGGCCATGGCAGCTCCTTCGATGGTGGCCGGATGAATCGGAGATCAGAGGTCAGATGTTTTGTCTCGTGGCGGCGGGTGTCGACCTCATGGTGGTTTAGAGGTCTTCACGGGTTTGGGCGATGTGGTCGAGCATCGCTCGCTCTGCCTGCGCGCTCGTACCCTCGGCGAGCGCCTCAAGGATCGCCGCGTGCTTGGCGATGGCCCGACTGCGGACGCGGGCGCGGGCTCCCGTGACATAGCGATTCGCGCGCAGGAGGTCGTTGATCGGCCGGAAGAGCATGGGCACGAACGGATTTCCACAACCGTCGAGGATGACGTCGTGGAAGGCGAGATCGGCCGCGACGAAGGCGTCGACATCGCCGTCTGCGTCGGCGCGCCGCATGGCCTCGCGGTGGTCGCCCATCCGGGCCAACTCCGCAGGGGTCGCGCGCTGTGCGAACAACCCGGTCGCGCCTGTCTCGATGAAGCGCCGGACCTCGACGAGCTGCTCGGCGGTTCGCCGTTCGTCGCGAGAAGCTCGCGCGACGAGGTCGACGGAGTCCCAGTCGTGGACCGGATTGATGAACGTCCCGCGCCCCTGCTCGACGCGCAGCACGCCCTGGGTCTTGAGCACCTTGACCGCCTCACGCAGCGTGAGCCGACTGACCTGCACCTCCTCGGCCAGGTCCTGCTCCCGCGGAAGGGGACGATCCGCGAACTCCCCCGCCACGATCCGCGCCACGAGTCGCTCGACGGCGTCGTCGACACGGGTCGCACTCATCAGGGCTCCTTCGCCTCACAGATACATCAGAGGTCTGAGGTTATGGGGTCCATCGAGAAATCGCAAGGAGCCACGATGAACGGCGTCGACGGAGGTGAGCCGGGCGCAAGGCATGAAGGGATGAGTCGGCCGATACGCCGGGTTCTGTCGTGGGCGATCATCCATCTCGGGTGCGCGTTGCCGCGCACCTCTAGCGACCTACCCGCACGCTCGGGCGGGCCGCCCTCGAACGCGTGCTGTCTGGTCTTGCTCCGGGTGGGGTTTACCTAGCCGCCCCAGTCACCTGGGGCGCTGGTGGTCTCTTACACCACCGTTTCACCCTTACCCGCGCCTGCCGACCGTGGTCGGTGGTTCGCGGGCGGTCTGCTTTCTGTGGCACTGTCCCGCGGGTCACCCCGGGTGGCCGTTAGCCACCACCCTGCCCTGTGGAGCCCGGACGTTCCTCGGCGGCCGCACCCAAAGGCGCGGCCGACGCGACCGCCTGGCCGACTCATCCACCGACCAGGGTACGCGCCGCCTACCACGGGCCGCGTGGCCGGGGACGATCCCCTTGCCCGACAGCCGATCTCGCGCCCGAATTGCCCTCAGCCGGGTCGGTCCGGCGGCCGATGGGAGAGCGTCATGGACTCCTCGACCCTTCCGCACCCTGCCACCGAGCAGCGGCCCGGGCTCCCGGACGACTCCGGTGACGGCAGCGGCCGGCCTCGTGCCCTCGCTCCGCTCGGGCAGCGATCGGTCCTCCTCGCGCTCGTCGCGACCGCCGTGGCCTCCGGGACGCTCGCCGCCGGGGTGACCGCGGGACTGTCTGCCGGCGCCGAGCCTGTGCGCCCCAGCGCTGCCGCTGCGTCGCCCGCGTCGCCGGAGCCTGAGTCAACCCCGGGAGCCGCCGGCACGGTGCCGACGGCCTCGCCCGGCGCAGCGGGCGGCCAGCTCGCGACCGACCCCACACCCGCGCCCGGCGACCGGCCCACGAGCTCCGGCGACGCGGCCGACACACCCGACCCCGGCTCGGGGCGCATCGGTCCGTGGCAGCAGATGGGCCACGTCGCCTCGCCCGAGCGGGCGGTCCGTCAGGTGGCCGCCGAGCCGCGCGGCGTCGTCCTCATCGGTGACTCGCTCGCGACCCGCATCCGCCCCGCACTGAGCAAGGCCTTGGGCAAGCGCCCCCTCGTCTGGGACCACTGGAACGGCCGCCCCACCCACGGGAGCGTCGACGTGGTCGCCGCCCTCGACCAGGCCGGCCGCCTACCCCAGACCCTCCTCATGCTGTCCGGCTCCAACGACGTCTTCGACCCCCTGCGGTTCGCGACACAGGTCGACCGGACGATGGAGATCGCCGGGCCGAAGCGCACGGTCATCTGGGCCGTGCCGACGGTGCGCCGAGCCAAATTCGCCGACGCTGACGTGCACAACTCGGCGATCATCGGCGCCGCCCTGCGACGTGCCGCCGCCACCTACCTCAACCTCACGCTCCTGGACTGGGACGGGCATCTGGAAAAGCTCCCCGAGGCCCAGGCACGCGCCCTCATGCCCGACGGGGTGCACCCCTCCCCCGCCGGCTGCGTCGAGCTCGCCAGGCTGATCGCCGCCGAGTTGCGCTGAGCGCACGGCGAACCCGGCGCTCCCCAGGTGGGCAGCGCCGGGTTCGGCGATTGAGGCCGGAGCTCAGGCCGCGCGAGCCGGCCGCAGCCGCGCCACGCTCCATGTCCGCTGCCGGTGCGCAGTGAGCACCGTGACGCACAACGCCCCGACGAGCCAGCACACGAGCACCGCGGCCGCCGGCGCGAGGTGGAGCGTGCCGCCCGCGATGAGGGAGCGGAAGGCCCGGACCGCGTAGGTGAGCGGGAGCAGCGGGTGCAGCCACTGGAAGAAGTCGGGCGTCGTCTCGATCGGGTACGTCGCGCCCGCCGCCGAGAGCTGCAGGACGATGAGGATGAGCCCGATGAACCGCCCCGCCGGCCCGAGCGCCGCGACGAGCGCTTGGTTGATCGCGACGAACGTCAGAGAGGCGAGTAACGCGAAGGCGACGAAGAGCGGCGGGTTGGCCACCTCGATCCCGATCCACCACATGACGATCGCACTGAGGACGAGCGCCTGCGCGACCCCGAAGAGCGCGGCCGGCGCGAACCCGGCGAGGGCGACCCGCCACGAGGGCGCTGTCGAGGCGACCGCGCGGGTCGGGATCGGGCGAAGCATGAAGAAGAGCGACATGCCACCGACCCAGAGCCCGAGGGCGACGAAGTAGGGGGCGAGCCCGTAGCCGTAGGCGGCGACGCGGTGGAGGCGGACGCCGTCGGTACCGACCGGCTCGGCGACGACCGTCGCGAGACGGTTGCGCTGGTCCTTGTCGTAGGTGGGGATCTGCTTGGCCCCCTCCTTGAGGCCGTCGGCCAGGGAGGTCGCGCCGTTGTCGGCCTTCGTGATTCCCGCGCGCAGCTTGCCGGTGCCGTCCTCGAGCTTTTTCGCACCCGTCGCCGCCGACTTCGCGCCGTCGTCGAGTTGGTGCGCACCGGTCGAGGCCTGCTGGGCGCCGGTGGCCAGCGCGGAGGCGCCCGTCTGGAGTTGGCTCGCCCCGGTCGAGAGCTGCTCGGCGGCGCTCGCCGCCTGGGCGATGCCGCCCGTGAGCTGGGGCGCGGCCGCGGCCAGGGCCCCGAGTCCCGTGCTCAGCTTCTTCGACCCGGTCGACAGTGCGGTCGCGCCGGTCGCGAGCTGGTCGGCCGCCGTCGCGGCCTTGCCGACGCCGTCGACGAGCTTGGGGGCTCCGGTCGCCAGGGCCGTGAGGCCATCCCCGAGCTTGTCGCCACCGGCGGTGAGCTTCGTCGCGCCGTCGGCGAACTGCGTCGCCCCGGAGTCGAGTCGCGCCGCACCGGAGGCCAGGGCATCGGCCCCCGTCCGCAGCGGTCCGGCCCCCTGCGAGAGCCGAGCGGCCCCATCGGCGAGCTCACCGACGCCGTCCGCAAGCGAGCCCGCGCCCTGCGCGACACTCGAGGTGCCTTCGCGGACCGCGCCGCCCTGGGCGGCCACGGCCGAGACCCGGGCGCAGAAGGCGTCCGAGGCACCGGAGTCCGCGCACTGCTGCGCGAGCCCGGAGACCGCGCCGGTGAAGTCCTCGACGCCGGCAGCCGCGCGGGTCGCTCCACTGCTCAGCTGCTTCGCGGCCTCCGCCGACCGGCGAGAGCCCGTCGTCACCTGACCCGCGCCGCTCGCCAGGGCGGCCGCCCCGTCGGCGAGCTTGGCCCCGCCGTCAGCGACCCCGGAGGCGCCCGTCGCGAGCCCCTTCGCCGACGTGCCGAGGGTCTCGACGGCCTTGAGGAGCTCGGCCGAGCCGGCCGCCAGCGCCGAGGCCTGCCCCGGCAGGGCTGCCGTGAGCTGACTGGCCTGGTCCAGGCCGGTCGCGAGCTGGGTCGCCCCGCTCGCAAGTCGCTGTGCACCTGCGTCGAGCTGACCGGCGCCGTCGGCGAGTTGCTTGGTCTGCGCGGGGAACTGGGCGGTCTTGTCGCGCAGCGTCCCCAGCCCGTCCGCGAGCTGGGCGTTGCCGTCGGCGAGCTTGCCCGCCCCGGTGGAGAGCTGGGTCGCCCCGCTGCTCAGCTTGTCGGCGCCGGTCGCGAGCTGCCCCGTACCGGCGGCGAGCTTGTCGAGGCCGACGACGAGCTCGTGGGTGCCGTCGTCGAGTTGCGCGCTGCCCGTGCGCAACTGGCCCAGGCCGTCGCTCAGCTGGGTCGCCCCGTCGCGCGCCTTGATCATGTTCGTGTGCAGGGAGTTGAAGCCGAGGTAGATCCGGTCGAGGTACTGCTGGGTCAGATTGTCGCCGGTGGCCGTCGTCATCTTCGCGCTCACCGCCGAGGCGATATTGCCCGCGAGATAGCTCGTCGCGTCGTTCGTCTCCAGCCGCATCGTCGCCTGGCGGGCGGCGTCGGCATCCGCACTCGACGTCGCCGCCGCAGAGAAGGTCTTGGGGATCGTCAGCACGGCGTAATACGTGCCGTCCTCCAGCCCCTCCTGCGCCTTCTGCGCGTCCGTGAGGCTCCAGTCGAGGTTGCTCGAGGAGTCGTTGCCGACGAGTTCGCCGGTGACGACGCGCCCCAGGGGCACGGTCTGCTTCTTGCCGTTGGCGTCGGTGACGGTCGCCGGTTCGTCGAGGTTGACGATCGCGGCGGGGACCCGGTCGAGCGAGGTCGTCGCGTCGAGATTGCTCCACGTGAGCAGCCCCGCGTAGATCGAGGGGACGGCGATGAGGGCGAGCACGATGAGCTTGCCGAAGACGCCGCGACTCAGTCGCGTCAGCTCCGAGCTGCTCAGGGTGGGAAGGAGCGGCATGGTTCGATTCACCTACCCAAGGCGGGGACGGGGGCGACGGACGGGAGGTCGACGACCTGGACCCGGTGCGGCGGCAGACCGCTCCACCGGGCGAGGTCGTCGACGGACGGGATGCGGCGGCAGCTGGCGATGACGGCCGGGTGGCCGCCGGTGCGGGCGATCCAGCCGAGCACGGCCCACAGCCCGATGCGTTCTTCGCGCGTCGGGAGGCGGTCGACGTCGTCGACGACGACGACCTTCGGGCGACCGATGCAGGCGAGGACGACGGCGAGGATGTCGCGCTGGAGGCGGCTCAGATCCTGCACATTGGTGGCCGGGTCGACGAAGATCGGCGCCGGGCGCGGCAAGGACGACGCCCTCTCCCCCGCAGCCGGTGGGAGATCCAGGTCGACATCGTCGACGACTCCGGTAGCCCCGGTGGCAGGCGTGGCGGACCCGTCGCCGAGGTCGACCTCGGCGGCGAGCTCTTCGAGCAGCGCGTCCGCCGGATCCGCGGGACGGTGCGACTCTCCCGCGGCCGCACCGGAGGATGCTCCGTACGGGAGCATGGCCCGCGCGGCGATGTCGCACGCCTCGTCGAGCCGGGCGAGGACGGCGTCGACGTCGGCGCGCCGGGCCCACGGCAGCATCGTGCGAGGCGCGAGCCGCTCGGCGATGTGCTGACGCACGCTCAGGTCGCCGTCCAAGACGTTGACCTGCGCGAATTCGGCGAGACCGACGCGGCGCTGGACGAGCCCGCTCTGCTCCGGAATGACCGCACCGGCGACGTCGAGATCACCCCCGCTGGGCTCCAGGCGGCCGGCGAAGGCGAGGAGCGCCGCGGTCTTGCCGCCGCCCTCCGGCCCGGTGAGGGCGCACAGGGTGCCGGCGTCGACGTCGAGGTCGAGGCCGGCGAACGCGTCTCCGCGGGGCCCGCTGACCCGCAGGTCGCGGGCGTGGACGACGCGGTCGGGGTGCGCGGCGATCGTCTCCTCGGCGGCGATCTGGTGGGCGACGCCGTGCCCCTCGACATCGAGGTGCGGCAGGCGTCGACCCAGCGCCGCGGGCAGCGCCCACGCCGCATCGCCGAAGAGGTCGAGCACGGCCGGGATGAGGATCATCCGCACGATGAAGGCGTCGACGAAGACCCCGACGGCCAGACCCAGCGCGATCGGCTTGAGCGAGGCGTCGCCCTCGGGCACGAAGGCCGCGAAAACACCGACCATGATGATCGCCGCGGCGGCGACGACCCCGGCCGAGGTGACGAAGCCTTGGCGGACCGCCGCCTTCGCGTCGCGGTGATGGGCGTAGTACTCGTGCATCCGGGAGACGATGAACATCTGGTAGTCCATCGCGAGCCCGAAGAGCACGCCCATGAGGATGACCGGCATGAAGCTGATGACCGGCCCGACCCGCGCGACGTGTAGCGCGTCGGCGAACCAGCCCCACTCGAAGACTGCGGTGACGACCCCGAAGGCCGAGCCGACCGACAGGAGGAAGCCGACCGCGGCGGTCAACGGCACGACGATCGAGCGGAAGACCACGAGGAGCAGCAGCAGGCTCAGCCCGATGACGACGAGCCCGAAGGGCAGCAGGGCGCTCTCCAGCCGCTGGGAGACGTCGATCTGCGCCGCGGTCTGACCCGCGACGCGCACGGTGACGTCGTGCTTCTCTCCGAAGGCCGGCGCCTCGTCACGGATGCGCTGGACGAGGTCGGCGGTCGCGGGATCGCCCGCGGCGGTCGTGGGGATCGCGACGACGACGCCGGTGTCGGCGGTCCGGTTCGGGGTCGAGAGGGTGACGCGCTCGACGCCGGGGGTCGCCTCGATCTGCGCGCGCAGGTCGTCCATCACCCCGACCGGGTCGTCACTGCGGACGATGTCGGCGACGACGAGTAGCGGCGCGTTCTCCCCCGGCCCGAAGTAGTGGGCGACGAGGTCGTAGGCGCGCCGCTCGGACTGGGTCGTCGCGGCGGTGCCGTTGTCCGGCAGCGCCAGTCGCAGGTCCTTGGCCGGGAGCGCGGTGACGAGCAGCCCGGCGACGACGAGCACGACGGTGAGCGCCGGCCAGCGGGTCACCGCCGCGATCCAGCGTCGCTGCCAGCCTCGTCGCGAGGTCGGGGCCTCGTGCGTGCCCTCGCGATGCGGCTCCCAATGCCCTTCACGATGCCCTTCACGATGGCCCTCGCCGGCGTCCGCGCGGGCGTCCTCGGGTGAATCCTCTCGTTCGGTGTCGGCCTCGGTTGCGGTCGTGATCTCGTCCGCGGACGACCCTCGCTCCGCCTCGGCTGCCGCGCGACGCCGGCGCAGCACGTCGAGGGGCGTACGGCGGGCGGCGCGGCGATCGGGGTGCAGGACCGGCTGCAGGTAGCCCATGAGCGCCGGCCCGAGCGTGATCGCCGCGACGACGGCGACGGCGACGCCGAAGGCGGCGGCGACACCCATCGAGGAAAGGAACGGCAGGCCGACGATGACGAGCCCGAGCAGGGCCGTGACGACGGTGAACCCGGCGAAGACGACGGCCGATCCGGCGGTCGCGGTGGCGCGCGCCGCGGCGTCGGAGCCCTCGACGCCGTCGCCGAGGTTCTCCACGAAGCGGGACATGAGGAAGAGCGAGTAGTCGATGCCCACGGCGGTGCACAGCATGAGCGCGAGCATCGGCGCGGTCCCGGGGAGCGCGACGACGGCCGTGGCGACGATGAGGGCGAGCCCGGTCGTCCCGGCGGCGAGGACGGCGATGGCCAGCGGTGCGCCGGCCGCGCGGACGCTGCGGAAGAAGACGAGGAGCACCCCGAGCGCGAGGACGAGGCCGAGGGCCTCGATCCACGACATCGTCGGGGGTGCGTTGCCGAAGGCGGCGCCCCCGACCTCGGCCGTGAGGCCGGCCTCCCGCAGGTCCTGAGCCTCGGCTCGGACCGCCTCGCGCGTCGCGTCGGGGATCGCGTGGCTGTCGGAGTCGAACTGGATCGTCACGATCGCGGCGCGGTGGTCGGCGCTCACGGCGCCGCTCACGTCCTTCGAGAAAGGATCGGTGACGGCCGCCACGCCGGGCACGCTCTCGAGTCGCTGCACGGCCGCGGTCACGTCGGCCCGCGGGGCGCCGGCGTCGACCCTCTCGCCTCCCGGGGCGACGACGACGATCTGGCCCGAGGCCCCGGCGATCTCCTTGAAGCGCCCCTGGAGGTCGTCGAGGGTCTGCTGGGATTCGCTGCCCGGCACGGAGTAGACCTCGCTCGTGCCCTTGCCGAAGGCGCCGGCGAGTCCGCCGAGCAGCACGACGAGCGCGAGCCACGCGAGGACGACCCGCCCGCGGCGGCGGAAGCAGGCTCGCCCCAGGGCGAACAATGCTGATGACACGGATGGGCTCCCCGATGGGTGATCGATGGCCGACGACCGTGGATCCGTGCGGGTGTCGGCGATCGCGTGGTGATCATCGGCGGCGGATCCCGGTCGGCGCGAGGGACGACGGGCACAAGTGCTGGGATACACGACTGTATCCGATACATGAATGTATCGGATACGATGAGGACGATCCACCGCATGCATCCTCTTGCGCACACCTCCCCAGGATTCGCACCGGTCTCGCTTCGGCTTCACCTCCGGAGTGGCTCCGGAGTCGTGGCCGCGGGTGGCGCCCGAGCCTCCGAGGTCCTCATGACAGCTCGGCGCCCGCCGACTCTGGCCGCCGCCGGACCGAACGTCCGTCAGCTCTCGGCCCGTCGCCTCGCGACGCGCACGCGGCTGCTCGACGCGGCCCAGCGTGTCTTCGTCGAGCGAGGGATCTTCGCCGCGACCGTCGAGGAGATCTGCGACGCCGCCGGCTTCACCCGCGGCGCCTTCTACTCCAACTTCGCGGACAAGGAGGCGCTCATCGAGGCGGTGCTCCTGCGCGAGAGCGACTCGATCCTGCAGGTCCTCACGCGACTCGCCGACTCACCCGAGGCCTCCCCCAGCGGCTCCGAGAGCGCCCGCTCGACGATGCGCGACGGCCCCGTCTCGCGGGTACCCGCAGCGCCCCGGAGAGCGACCGCACCGGCGCGCGAGTCCGCGGCCGCGCCCGAGGGGGCCGATGTCGACGAGGTGGGCGAGGTCCTCTCGCAGTTCTTCCGCGCCCAGCCGCTGGGTCGTGAGCACTATCTGCTGCACACCGAGTTGCGCCTCGCGGCGATGCGCGATCCGGGCGCCCACGAGATCTTCCACGAGCTGAGCGCCCGCCAGTGGAGACGGATGTCCCAGGCCGTGCTCGCGCTCCTGCGCCGGGTCGGGCGCGAGCCGATCATCCCGATCGAGGACCTCATCGAGTTGCTCTACGGGATCCTCGAGCGCAGCACCGCCCGCGCCCTCATCGAGGACGACGAGGAGGTCGACGCGCTGGCACGGCGCCTGCTCCCCCCGGCCGTCGCGGCGCTCACCGCTCCGATCTCCCCCCCGGCGGACGCCTCGTCGGCGACCTAGACCGGCACCTCAGGTGGCGACGGCGAAGGCCACCGTGCGCGTCGCGACGTCGGCGGTCGTGAGCCGGACCCGGATCGACGTGCCAGGCTCCGCGTGGCCCGTGCACGGGGCGAGGATCGCGGGCTCGGCGAGCGCGACGAGCGTGCCCTTGTCGCCGCGGTCGTCGACGACGATCGCGTCGAACTCCTCGCCGACCCGGCCGGTCAGCTCGGCGGACTCGGCGGCGTCGGTGCAGGCGCGGGTCACGGCGGAGGCCCGCTGGTCGCCTTCACGCATCCGGTCGGGCAGCTCGGGCAGGGCGTGGGTGACCCAGTCGGGCACCGGCTCCCCCGCGCTGAGGGCCGCGCAGGCGGCGAGCCCGGATCGGTCGACGAGCCGGCGCAGCGGCGCGGTGACATGGGCGTACGGGGCCGCGACGGCCGCGTGGGTGCTCAGCTCGGGCAGCGAGCCGTCGAACGCGGTGTAGCCCGCGCCGCGGAAGAGGCTCGTCGCCTCGTGGATGATCGCCAGGTGCTGCGGGGTCGCCGGATCCAGCCCCTGGAGGAACGCGCCGTAGCTCTGCTCGCGCGGCCACGGCACCCCCAACGCCTCGACGAGCCGCCGGAAGGCCGCGATGCCCTTGGGATCCGGGTCCGGCATCGTCCGCAGGATGCCGACCTTGCCCTGCAGCATCATCGCGGCGGCCGCCATGCCCGTCATGAGGGAGATCTGGGCGTTCCAGTCCTCGGCCGGCAGCGGCGGGCGATACCGCAGGGCGTAGTGACCGTCGTCCCCGAGCACGATCTCCTGCTCGGGCATCGGCAGGCTCGCCCCGCCGCGCGCGATCTCCAGGGCCATGCGCTTGGGCCCGATCTCGGCGAGCAGCGCGAGCGCCTCGGTGGCCCGGCCTGCGTCGATGTCGGCCTGGACGCCTCCGTAGTCGAGTCGGGCCCGGCTCCGCACGAGGGCCCGATAGACCTCGGCCGCGGTCACCTCACCGGCCTCGTCGAGCCGCAGGTCCCATACGTAGGCGGGTCGGTCGACGTCGGGCAGGAGGCTCGCGGCGTCCTCGGAGAGCGCGGGCGGGTGCAGCGGGGAGCGCCCGTCCGGCAGGTAGAGGGTCTCGACGCGCTGCCAGGCCTCGGCGGCGATCGCCCCGTCCGGGGCGACGAAGCCGGGCACGTCGGCGATCGCGTAGCGGACCCGGTAGCCCGCCCCGTCGCGCTCCAGCGCCATCGCCTGGTCCAGATCCATCGAGCCGGGCGGATCGATCGTGAAGAAGTCGAGGCCCGTCTCGTCGCGGTCCGGGTGGGGCGGGGAGGCGGCGGCCTGCGCGGCCTGCGCGAGGACCGCTTCGGGGAACTGCGCCGGGATGTCGAACTCGACCCGGATCGCATCGAAGGCGGCGCGCAGGCCGGCCGGATCGGCGTCGGCCCCCTCCGATCCGGCGGAAGCTCCATGCAGGATGACGCGTCGGTGAGTCATGTCCCTACCTTAGGAGGGTGCTCATCCTCCTCCCCCCGTCCCAGACCAAGACGACTCGCCGGCGTGGCGCGCCGATGCGCCCCGATCGCTTGTCGTTCCCGCAGCTCAGCGACGTGCGCGAGGAGGTGGCCCGGGCTGTCGCCGAGGTCGGCGGCGGCGTCGAAGGGGCGCGTCTCCTCGGGCTGCCGCAGACCCTGGCCGACCAGGTCGACGCGAACACCCGCCTCGAGCAGGCCCCGGCCGTGCCGACCGGGCAGCTCTACACCGGCGTCCTCTACGACGCGCTCGAGCTCGCGAGCCTCACCGGCCCCGCCCGGGCGCGGGCGACCCGCTGGATCGTCGTCGTCTCCGCGCTCTACGGGGCGCTGCGCCTGCGCGACTCCGTGGCCCCCTACCGGCTCGCGATGGGCACCTCGGTGCCCGGGCTGCCGTCGCTGGCGCAGCTGTGGCGGGGACCGATGAGCGAGGCGCTGTCCGCGGCCGCCGGGTCGGGCGTCATCGTCGACGGGCGCTCGTCGGACTATGTCGCGGCCTGGCGGCCCGCCGGCGAGCAGGCCAAGCGGTGGGTCCACATCGCCGTGCCGGGAGCGACCCACGGCGCCAAGCACACCCGCGGTCTCGTCGCCCGCGCGATCTGCCTGCGCGGCATCGACGCCCGGACGCCCGCCGCGCTCGCGACCGGTCTGGCGGAGGACTTCGACGTCGCGCTCGACAAGCCGGCCCGCGCCGGCGCCCCGTGGACCCTCCACGTCCACCCGCCGACGCGCTGAGCACGTCCCGCCGCTCCACCGCTGCGCCTGCGCTCATTCACAGGGGGCAAAAGAGCCCCCTGTGAATGAGCCGAAGCGGGAGTGGACGGCGGCGAATCGCATCGCCGGCCCGGGCGGCGTCAGCTCAGCGCTGGATCAGCGCAGGTGGGCCGTGTCGTTGACGAACTCGACGAGGGCGTTGCCGTCCTCCCAGACCCGGATCGACGTGAGCGACGCGGGCGCGATGTTGAGGCGCCACGCGTGCGTCAGGTCCATGCCGAGCACCCGGGCGAGCACGGCGAGGATCGCCATCCGGTGCGTCGCGACGACGGCGGTGCCCCCGGCGGTGACCTGCCGCTCGAAGGCCGCGCCGACCCGCGCGGCGAGGTCGGTGTAGCTCTCACCACCGGGGCAGCGTGCGTCCGGATCGGTCCGCAGGCCGGTGAGCACCTGCGGCGCCGAGGTGGTCAGCGCGCTGACGAGCTGCCCGTCGAAGTCCCCGAAATCCTGCTCGTCCCAGTCGGACTCGGTCTCGCAGCCGACGCCGAAGCGCGCCGCGACGAGCTGGCCCGTGCGGTGGGCGCGCAGCAGCGAGGAGGAGACGACGCGCACCGGGGTCGCGCCGTCGTGGCAGCACTGCTCGCCGAGGAAGGCGTAGACGCCGTTCGCGGCGGCCCGCGCCTGGGCCTGGCCGTCGGCGTTGAGGTCGTCCGACGGCGCACCGGGAGCCGCCCGCCCCGCGAGGCGTCCGTCGCGGTTCGCGTCGGTCGCGCCGTGGCGGACGAGGACGATCCGCGTGCCGGGCCCCATCGCCGGCTTGGCCTGCGCGGGCGGCACCGCTGCCGTCAGCCGGCCCGTCCCACCCTGTGCCTCGACCTCCGCCTGGAGCGCCTCCCCTGCCGCGCCGGACTCCTGCGCTGTGGGCCCGGAAGAGGAACCGCCCAGTTCGGCACCGTCGCTCGCGTCGGTGGCGGCACTCGCAGCGAGTTGAGGAGCACTGTCGGCCGAGTCCGGTTCACGATCAGCGGATCCACCGCGACGAGCGTCCTCCCACGGGCGCCGGGTGATGCTGCGCCCGTCCATCCCGTCGTTGCTCAGCGCGTCGGCGGCCTTGTTGTTGGCGCGCGGGATCCACCGGTAGACGACGACGCCTCCGGCGGCGGCGATCCGCTTGGCGACGACCTTGGCCTCGGCGGCGAGGCGCTTCATGTCCTCGTGCTTGATCTTCCAGCGCCCGCTCATCTGCTCGACGACGAGCTTGGAGTCCATCCGGACCTCGATCGCGGCGCGGTCGTCGATCCGCTCGGCCTCCTCCAATCCCGCGATGAGGCCGGAGTATTCGGCGACGTTGTTGCTCGCGAGACCCAGCGGCTCGGCCCGTTCGGCGAGCACCTCGCCACTCGCGGCGTCGCGGACGAGCGCACCGAAGCCGGCGACCCCCGGGTTGCCGCGGGAGCCGCCGTCCGCCTCGACGATGAGCCGACGTGCCGTCATCGCCGGCCCCATGAGGGCCCAGGCGAGATCACGTGCGAGATCCCCTGGGTGGTCACGTGCGAGGTCACAGGCCGGAGCACAGGCTGCGCCTCAGGTCGGATCACAGGCGGTGTCACAGGCCGGAGGCGTCGGTGCGCACGAGGATGCGTCGGCACTCCTCGCAGCGGACGACGTCGTCGGCCGCGGCCGCGGCGATCCGGCGCAGGTCGGCGCCGAGCAGTTCGAGCCGGCAGCCCTCGCAGCGGCGCTGGTTGAGCTCGGCGGCCCCGACGCCCGTCTGGGCGCGGATCTTCTCGTAGAGGGCCAGCAGGTCGTCGCCGATCTCGGTGACGACGGTGCGCCGCTCGTCGGCCACCTGCTCCTCCTCGGTCGCAATCGTGCCGAGAGCCGCGTCGCGAGCTGTCGCGGCCTCGGCGACCGTCGCGGCAACCTTCTCGTGGCGGGCGGCCAAGGCCTCGGCGCGCTCACCGAGCCCCTCGGCGCGCTCCATCACCTCGAGCTCGACGTCTTCGAGCTCGGCCTGACGCCGTGCGAGGGAGACGAGCTCGTGCTGAAGGGCCTGCAGGTCCTTCGCGCTGCCCTGACCGGCGTCGAGGCGCGACTGGTTGCGCGCCGCGCGATCGCGGACGAGCTGCACGTCGGCCTCGGCCTTGCTGATCTCGCGCTGCACGTCGTCGTGGGCCGTGCGCGCCCGGACGAGGTCGGTGTGCACCTCCTCGAGCTCGGCGGCGAGCTCGGCGTGGCGCTTCGTCTCGGGCAGGTTGGCGCGCCGGTGGGCGAGCTGGCTGCTGCGGGTGTCGAGCCCGGCGAGGTCGAGCAGGCGAGCCTGCCTGCTGGGGTCGGCCTTCACGTGGGGTCTCCTTCGGTCTGCGCGCCCACGACGAAGGTCCATGGGTCGGTACACAGGGTGCTGACGTGGGTGTCCACGCTAGTCCCCGTCGCGGCGAGGGCGGTGCGCAGGTCGTCTGCGGCGCGCTCCAGCCAGAGCGACTCGGTCGCCCAGTGCCCGGCGTCGATGAGATAGGGCGGGCCGTCCGCGGCCTTCTCCCGCGCCTCGAGCGCCGGGTGGTGGCGCAGATCGGAGGTGACGTAGACGTCGGCGCCGACCCGGCGGACGTCGTCGAAGAGCGAGTCTCCCGCCCCACCCAGGAGCGCGATCCGCGTCACCGGTGCCTGGGCCGGCCCGGACACGCGGATCCCGCCGGGTGCGGACGGCAGCCGCGAGGCGAGCCGGCGGGCGAAGTCCGCGAGTGAGATCGACTCAGGCAGGTCCCCCACGAGCCCCATCCCGACGCCTTCGGAGATCGTCAACGGCTCGGTGTCGCTCAGCCCGCACGCGGCGGCCAGTGCCGTGTTGACCCCAATGTCGGCGCTGTCGGCGTTCGTGTGCGCGACGTAGAGCGCGAGGTCGGCGACGACGAGCGCGGTGACCGTCGCCCCCTTCGCGGTCGTCGTCGCCACGGAGTGGATCCCCCGCAGCAGCAGCGGGTGGTGCGTCACGAGCAGGTCGGCGCCGGCGTCGACGGCCTCGCGGACGACCGCGAGCGTCGGGTCGACCGCGAAGTGGACGAGCGAGATCGGCTGCTCGAGATCACCGGCGACGAGCCCCACCTGATCCCAGGACTGGGCCCGCTCCGGCGGGAACAGCCGCTCGAGCACCTCGACGACCTCGCGCAGGGTCGGCGGATCGGAGGCGGCGGAGCGCGCAGGGGAAGCGGGTGAGCCTGGGACTGACGTCATGGCTCTTTCGTATCAGGCTGCGCCGACACGCCACCCCGAGACGGCCGGACCAGGCAAGAGGACCAGGCGGGAGGACCAGCGGGGGGGGGGAACCGAGGACAGGGTGGGCCCGGCCGGTCTCGAACCGACGACACCCGCGGTGTAAACGCGGTGCTCTACCAACTGAGCTACAGGCCCTGAACGACCGCCATTGTGTCAGTCGGCGCCGATGATCTCGCGCAACGTCGCGTGGAAGCCGGAGAAGTCGCGCCGGTCGCCGGCCTCGTTGACCAGGGCCCAGCGCACGACGCCCTCGGGGTCGAGGAAGAAGGTGCCGCGCCGGGCGAAGCCGCCGGACTCCTCGAACACCCCGAATTTCTTCGCGACCTCACCGTGCGGCCAGAAGTCGGACAGGAGCGGGAAGAAGTACCCCTCCTTGTCGTCCCAGGCACGCAGGGCGAACATCGGGTCGCAAGAGACCCCGACGACGACGACGTGCTCGTTCTGGAACTCCCCGAGGTTGTCGCGGATCTCCGTCAGCTCGCCCGTGCAGATGCCCGAGAAGGCGAAGGGGAAGAAGACGACGAGCACCCCACGACCGTCGCGCAGCTCGCGGAGCGAGACCGGGCGACCGTACTGGTCGGAGAGGGTGAAGTCGGGAGCTGTGTCGCCGACGCCGAGCGGGGTGCCTGCCATGGCCCTAGTGTGCCCGTCGCGCGCAGAGCCCGCGCCGCGGGCGGCCAAACCGCCTCACGCACACGACCGGTGCCGACATGCACCGACCCGCCGAGCCGGCCCGTCGTGACGGGTCAGCGGCGCCCGGACTTCGGCGTGACCAGACGCGTCCCCGACCATTCCTTCGTCAGGTTGACGCTCGCGCTGGCCTGGAGCCCGGCCGTGTCCGCCGCCTCGGCGATGTCGCTCGGGTCGACCTCGCCGGGCCGACCCACCTTCGGGGTGAGCAGGACGATGAAGCCCTGGTCGTCGAGCGTCGTGAGCGCGTCGACGAGCACGTCGGTCAGGTCACCGTCGTCGTCGCGCCACCACAGGAGCACGCCGTCGACGACGTCCCCGTATTCCTCGTCTTCGAGCTCGCCGTCGACGACCTCCTCGATCTGGGTGCGCAACGCCTCGTCGACGTCGTCGTCGTAACCGAGCTCGAGGATGATCTGGTCTTCGTCGAATCCGAGCTTCGCCACAGCCGTGTTCGCTGCGGCGTGGGACGCGGTGTCCGCCACGCGTGCATACCTCCTGAAGAATGCGGTGGCTCGCCACCGGTCGTCGATCCGTTCGACCTCTAGTCCAGCGGTTCACCTACGAATGTGCAAGCAAGACGGGCCCTGCACAGGGCCTGAAAGCCGCGGAGCGGGGGCGGTTCGCGGCCCGTCGCCTCACCTGAGACCCTAACGGGACTGTCACCGAGGAGGTCGCTCGATGGGGCGTGTCACCCGCCGGAGTCCGGCCCGGCTCCTCACCCGCGACGGTGCGGCCTGCACCGACGTGGCCCGCGTCGACACGCTCGCGGTCGAGGAACCCCTGGAGATCCGCGTCGAGGGCCGCGCCCTCACCGTGACGATGCGCACTCCCGGCGACGACTTCGACCTCGCCCTCGGCTGGCTGTGGTCCGAGGGTCAGATCGCCGGCGCCGAGGACGTGCGCACGATGCAGCACTGCCTCGACACCGACGAGAGCGGCGCCCCGACCTTCAATGTCGTGCAGGTCACCCCGGCCCCGGGCGTGTCGATCGACCTCACGCCCCGCGCGACGACGACCTCGAGCGCCTGCGGCGTCTGCGGCGCGGACAGCATCGAGGCGATCCATCGCCGCTCCCGATACGACCTCGCCGACGACACCACCCCGATCGACCCGACGCTCGTGCTCGACCTGCCGCGGCGCCTGCGCGAGCGGCAGCAGACCTTCGACCGGACCGGGGGGACCCACGCGGCCGGCCTCTACACCGCCGACGGCGAGCTCCTGTGTCTGCGCGAGGACGTCGGGCGACACAATGCGGTCGACAAGATCGTCGGCTGGGCCGTGCGCGAGGGACAGCTGCCGCTGCGCGGCTGCATCCTCGTCGTGAGCGGCCGGGCCGGCTTCGAACTCGTCCAGAAGGCCGTCATGGCCGGCATCCCGGCGATGGCGTCGGTCTCGGCGTCGACGAGCCTGGCCGTCGATCTCGCCCGCAGTTCCTCCCTCACCCTCATAGCTTTCGTCCGCGACCCGCATCTCACCGTCTACTCCGACGTCGAGCGACTCCTCACAGGAGCCTGACCAGCGCCGTTCTGCCGCGCGCACAGGCCGCGCGGGAGGGGGACGATGCCTTGTCCCGGCGCCCCGTCCCGGTGCCTTGTCGGCATAAGGGTGTAAGGATGGACGGGATCGATGCGGATCACCGGTCTGCGTCGAGACACCGCGCAGAAAGGACTGCCGCCATGCGTCGCGCCGACTCCGCCCCGATCCTCAACGGCCTGCCGAGCAATTTGCCGGACATCGACCCCGCCGAGACCCAGGAATGGCTGGAGTCGATGGATGCGGTCCTCGACGAATCCGGCACCCAGCGCGCCCGCTATCTCATGCTGCGGCTGCTCGAGCATGCGCGCACCAAGCAGGTCGGGGTCCCCTCCCTCACGACGACCGACTACATCAACACGATCCCGCTGGAGCAGGAGCCGTGGTTCCCCGGCGACGAGAACATGGAGAAGGCGTTCCGGCGACTGCTGCGGTGGAATGCCGCCGTGCTCGTGCACCGCGCCCAGCGCCCCGGGATCGGCGTGGGCGGGCACATCTCCACGTATGCGTCGGCGGCGACCCTCTACGAAGTGGGCATGAACCACTTCTTCCGCGGGCAGGACCACCCCGGCGGCGGTGACCAGGTCTTCTTCCAAGGGCACGCCTCCCCCGGTATGTATGCGCGCGCCTTCCTCGAGGGCCGCCTGTCCGAGGATCAGCTCGACGGCTTCCGCCAGGAGAAGAGCCACGTCATCGACGGCAAGCCCGTCGCGTTGCCGTCCTATCCCCACCCGCGGCTCATGCCGACGTTCTGGCAGTTCCCGACCGTCTCGATGGGGCTCGGTCCGCTCAACGCGATCCATCAGGCGCAGTTCAACAAGTACCTGACGAACCGCGGCATCAAGGACACCTCCGATCAGCACGTCTGGGCGTTCCTCGGCGACGGCGAGATGGACGAGGTCGAGAGCCGCGGTGCGCTCCAACTGGCCGCCTTCGAGGAGCTCGACAACCTCACCTTCGTCATCAACTGCAACCTGCAGCGGCTCGACGGGCCGGTGCGCGGCAACGGCAAGATCATCCAGGAGCTCGAGGCCTTCTTCCGCGGCGCGGGCTGGAACGTCATCAAGTGCATCTGGGGCCGCGGCTGGGACGATCTGCTCGCCGCGGACAATCAGGGCGCGCTCGTGCATCTCATGAATTCGACGCCGGACGGCGATTACCAGACCTTCCGCGCGAACGACGGCGCCTATATCCGCGAGAATTTCTTCGGGCGGGATCCACGGACCCGCAAGCTCATCTCGAGCTGGACCGACGACGACATCTGGTGGAAACTCAAGCGCGGCGGTCACGACTATCGCAAGGTGTATGCCGCCTACGACAGCGCGCTGCGGCACACGGGCCAGCCGACCGTCATCCTCGCCAAGACGATCAAGGGCTACACCCTCGGCGAGCATTTCGCCGGGCGCAATGCGACCCACCAGATGAAGAAGCTCGCGCTCGACGACCTCAAGGCGCTGCGCGACACGCTGCACATCCCGATCGACGACGAGACCCTCGAGAAGGACCCCTATCGTCCGCCCTACTACCACCCCGGGGCCGACGACGAGCGGATCCAGTACGCCCTCGAGCGGCGCACGAAGCTCGGCGGCCACGTGCCGGAGCGCCGGGTGCCCAAGGAGTCGATCCACCTGCCGGAGGACAGCGCCTACGACAGCGTGAAGAAGGGGTCGGGCAAGCAGCAGGTCGCGACGACGATGGCCTTCGTCCGGCTGCTGCGCGACCTCATGCGGGACAAGGAATTCGGCAAGCGGGTCCTCCCGATCATTCCCGACGAGGCCCGCACCTTCGGGATGGACAGCTTCTTCCCCACGAGCAAGATCTACAACCCGCACGGGCAGAACTACACCGCGGTCGACGCCGAACTCATGCTCGCCTACAAGGAATCCAAACAGGGGCAGATGCTCCACCTCGGGATCAACGAGGCGGGCTCGATCGGCGCCTTCACCGCGGTCGGCTCCTCGTATGCGACGCACGGCGAGCCGATGCTGCCGGTGTACGTCTTCTATTCGATGTTCGGATTCCAGCGCACGGGCGACGGGATCTGGGCGGCGGCCGACCAACTGTCCCGCGGCTTCCTCATCGGTGCGACTGCGGGGCGGACCACGCTCGCCGGTGAGGGCCTGCAGCACATGGACGGGCATTCCCCGATCCTCGCGGCGACGAATCCGGCGGTCGAGGTCGGGCGTGAGCAGGTGCTCGTCGTCGGCGGCCATCGCGTCGCGCCGCAGCTGGGTCCACGACGTCACCGACCACACGTCGGCGACGACGCCCCAGTCCTCGCGCAGCAGCTCCTGCGCCTCGAGGATCCACGGCACGCCGACCCCGGAGGCGAGCAGCTGGGCCCGGGGGCAGTCCGCCACCTCCGAGCCCTCGGGGGCGCTGCCCTCCTTGAGCAGGTACATCCCCTTCGTGATGCCGGCGACGTCGATGCCCTCGGGCTCGGCCGGCTGCACGATCGGCTCGTTGTAGACCGTGAGGTAGTAGATGACGTCCTCGGGGTGCTCCCCGAACATCCGCCGCAACCCGTCGTGGACGATATGGGCGATCTCGTAGCCGTACGCCGGGTCGTACGACACGATCGCTGTGTTGGTCGAGGCGAGGATCGGCGAATGCCCGTCCATGTGCTGGGTACCCTCGCCGGTCAGCGTGGTGCGGCCGGCCGTGGCCCCGATGAGGAAGCCGCGGGCGAGCTGGTCCGCAGCAGCCCAGATGGCGTC
>RRZU012534143.1_pt1 | contig 24184 bp, 16 predicted proteins | sample 2165561 | NCBI WGS metagenome assembly RRZU01 (sample SAMN10456909, study PRJNA506462) | wastewater metagenome | isolation source: wastewater sludge | place: USA: Moscow, Idaho | reverse complement strand
GCATGGCTGCGAAGACCTCACCGGAGACCGCCCGCTGCCTGAGCGGGCCCGCTATCTGCGGCATGCCGCCTGTTTTGTCGGGCTTTCCAGCGGGCTGGCCTGGCTCGCCTGGACGATGGGCACTCCGGTCGTGATGATCAGTGGCTTTACGCATCCGCAGAACGAATTCCGGACACCGTTCCGCATCTTCAACCATCACACCTGCAACAGCTGCTGGAACGATGCACGCCTGACATTCGACCATTCGGATTTTTTCTGGTGTCCGCGCCACAGGGATACTCCGCGGCAGTTCGAGTGTTCGCGGCTGATCCAGCCGGAGCAGGTGATTGATGCCCTGAACCGCATTCCCGTTGAGGCCACGACCCGGCCGCAACTCCGGAGGCTGGCATGAAACCGGTTGCCGTGCATCCGCTGCGTCCATGCTGCCGCTCTGCGTGGTGGCTGCGACTTCTGGGAGGCGTGGTGCCCCTGTTGCCGGCAATGCCGGCCGTGGCAGATTTCACGACTCCGGTCACCTCGGCCGTCAGTGGCCAGACTGTTCCGGCGGGCAGTGCTCAGAGCGTACTGGCCGGTGGTACGGCGACTGGCGGTCAGGTTGGCGGCACCCAGACCATTTTCAACGGCGGGCAGGCACGTAACGTCACGGTCCTGTCGACCGGGCTGCAAGTGGTGTCGTCTGGCGGGCTGGCCAGTGGCAGCGAAGTGCAGCAAGGGCGGGTACGGGTGGAGTCAGGCGGCGTCGGTTCCGGCCTGCACATCGTCGGCGGCGTGCTGGACACTGCCGTAGGTGCACGCACCTACAACAGCGTGGTGGATGGCGGACGGGAAGACCTGTCGGGCGAGAGCTACTCGGCGCAGGTGAATGCCGATTCGATCCAGTTGCTGTATCCCGGCGGGCTGGCGGTATCGGCTACCGTCAACAGCGGAGGCGTCCAGTCGGTCCTGTCTGGCGCGCGGACCCGCCAAAGCATCATCAATGCAGGCGGACAGCAGCAGGTACTGGGCGATGCCGATTCCACCCTGGTCAATGGTGGCGAGCAGACGGTGGGCTCCGGGGGTATTGTTTTCGGTACGACCGTGACCAATGGCGGACGGCAAACCGTGTCATCTGGCGGTACGGCCGGCAATACCCTGATTACCCAGGGCAGCCAGGACGTGCTGGCCGGAGGTTCGACCGGCTCGACCACCCTCGGCGCCGGGGCCGACCAGTCGGTAGCCGGCTTTGCCCGTACAACCGATATCCAGACCGGCGGGCGGCAGTTCATCCTTTCCGGTGGCGTGGCCGAATTTACCTCGGTGACGGGCGGTACCCAGCTGGTGTCCAGTGGCGGGGTAGCCAGCAACACGACCGTCAGCCGCGGTTTGCAGACCGTGCTCGGCGGCGGAATGGTGTCCAGCACGACGGTGGCAGGCGGCGCTGACCAGGTGGTGGAAGGGCAGGCGACGTCGACCACGATCCAGGGCGGCCGGCAGTTTGTGCAGTCTGGCGGTATTGCCAGCCACAACGTGCTGAATGGCGGCAGCCAGACCGTGTCGGCGGGTGGCCTGGCCGTGGACAACCAGATCACGCAGGGCAGCCAGTTTGTCCTGTCCGGGGGCGAAACGCGCAATACCACCGTGTTGTCCGGCGGGCGCCAGACCATTTCTGCCGGCGGGCTGGCACAGGACGTGACCGTGGACGGCGGCCGGGTACTCAACAACGGCGGGGTGATCAACGGGCTGGACATCATTGGCTCCGGCGATCAGGTCACGCTGGCCGCCGGCACGTTGTCCGGTTCCGTGACCCTGGCCGGCAGCGACAACGTGCTCAACCTGCGGGGTGGTACGCTGGCCGGCAATCTGGCTGTTACCGGCAGCGGCAACCGGCTGGGGCTGGGCAATGTTGCGTTGCCGGGGCTGACGGTGCGCGACAGTACGGGCAACAACGAGCTGGTGGTCCTGCAAGGCGCCCGGCTGCTGGCCGGTACGGCGTCACTCAATGGCGGCTCGCTGGCCAGCGGAGCGCAGGACTGGCAGAACTGGGGGCAGATACTGGTGCAAGGCGGGGGCGAGCTGACGCTGGCCGGGCGGCTCGGCTTTGCCGGTCCTGCCGGCACCCTGACCGTGTCGGGTACGCTGAATGCACCGGCCGGCAGCGAAGTGGCAGGCAATCTGGTCAATGCCGGCACGGTCACCATGCAGGGTGCCGGACCGGCTTTTGGTTCCTTGCAGGTGGCGGGCCAGTATCACGGTGCCAACGGCGTGTTGCAGGGTGATGTATCGGCGCAAAGCGGGCTGGCCGACACGCTGGTCGTGCAGGGCAGCCTGTCGGGTACGACCGGGCTGTCGCTGGCCAATGACGGGTCGCGCGGACAGCTGGGGGAGTCCATCCTGTTTGCCCGGACCGGCGCCGGCAGTACCGGCAGTTTTGTGGCGGCCAATCCGCTGGGGCGGGCCACACCGGGTGACCTGCGCCTGCGCGGCAGCCCGTATGTCTGGGAGATCGTCCGGCAGGGCAATGACTGGTATCTGCAATCGCCGGCAAAACCGGCACCCAGCGCGGTGCCCGACCGCCTGTTGCCGGAAATTCCGGCATACGGCACCTTGCCGGCCCTGTCCGACCTGATCTGGCAGGGTAATCTGGCCTCTCTGGGGCAGCGGCTGGATCATGCCCCCTCGCCGGAGCGGGACGTCTGGCTGAAGGTGGACGGCTTTCACTGGCAGCAGGATGCCCGCTACGGTTTCTCCTTTGACGGTGAAGCAGCTTCACTCACCGGAGGAATCGGGCGCAGTGGCGAGCTGGGGCAGGGCCTTCGCTGGCGGGCCGGCGGCATGCTGGCCTGGAATCGCGGCTGGCTGGAGGCCAACGGGCAGGGGCTGGTGATTCCGTCGATGGCGCGCTCGTACATCCATCTCGACAGCGTGCAGCTCGGTGCATATGGCCAACTGGAAGACGAGGCCGGGCGTTTTGTCCGGGGCGTGCTGCTGGCCGGGCGGGAACGTGCCCGGATTTCAACCGAAGACCACTATTTCAATGCCTTGTATGCCACCGTGGCAGGCGTGCACCTGGCCATTGGGCAGCGCTGGCAACTGGCACCGGGCTGGGTGGTCAGTCCCCAGTTGAGCGGCGGGTATGTCAACTTCAACTGGAGCCTGGTGGACGACAGCATTACCGGCCGGTATGTCGATACCGGCCATGCCTACGGTGCGGCAGCCGTCCGGCTGGAGCGGAACCTGACTCCTCAAAGCCAGATATGGCTGCGGATTGGTGCCACTCATGAGTTCGGCAGCCGTCCGGCGCTGGAGTTGACGGCGCCGGCCGTCTATCTGCCGGCAGCCGGCCCGCGTAACAGCTGGCAGGGACAACTTGGCTACCAGCATGATTTCCGTCAGGGCAGCCTGTATGTGCAGGCTGGCGGCTCGTACGCACCCGGGCAACAACTGTGGCGGGCCGAGGCGGGCTGGCAGTGGCACTGGTAAAGGTCTGGGCAACCCGGTTTGGCCCAAGCCTGGTTGTACGGAGCGTTTGATATGGTCCGAAGCAGGGCGTTGTGACGCGAGAAAGCGACCGATGTTGCGGCAGCAAGGGCTCAAAGGATGTCTGGCCTGTGCGGCACATGGCCGGTACCGGATATTCCTGATGACCAGGCAGGGAATCAAGGGAAGCAATATTGACCTTGATGGGGTGCGGCCGGTTTTGGCAGCCAGGCAGGAACTGGTATCGACCGGAAGCTGCGCGCCAGTATCAAAACTGCATGGCAGGCCGCAGGTAATCCGGCCGGGTATTCCGGGAAACACCGTACGCCAGCACGAATAAATGCCAACGGATTTAAGGTGTATGTATGGTTATGTCTGCTGACCGGTGGATTTTATGTTTTTAAATAAATCGTATCGAAGATAACGATCAATAACATCAATTGACCGGTTTTTCCGCTCCGGTGTTTATGACGTAAAAATTAAAATATCAGGCCATTCATGTATTACATACGATTTCTGGTTCATGGCCGTATTTTTGTGAATGTTTTTTGCAATGTATATGCGATTTTTATACATAAAATACATGCTCATCATATTGATATACATTGCGGGTAACGGTGGCGATTCCTTATAAATCCCCGGCGATTCTTTATATTGACTTGCATGCATCCCGTAACTATATTGCCTCTCTCTTGTAGGTTCAGAATCACTTCCCGGCATTTGCAATGCCTGCACTTGCACAGATTCAATATCTGTTGCCCGGATAGAATTGCGACAACCGCAGCCAAATGAAATTCAATGGCCTTATTGTCGCGCGACCCTCGAATTCCAGCAAAAAAGGTGAGTATTACTATGAGTGGCTATAACGCAGTTCTGGCACGCAATACGCAAAACGCCCCGAAAGCAATCGGCCCGTATTCGCAGACCGTGGCTTTTTCGCATTACAACAATCTTTCGGCCCAACTGCCGGTCGATCCGGCATCCGGCAAGCTGGTGGCTGGTGGCGTGAAAGAGCAGGCCGAACAGTGCTTCAAGAACATCAAGGCTGTGGTTGAAAGCATCAACCACGTCATGGACGATGTTGTCCGCATCACCATTTTTGTCAAGAACATTGCCGATCTTGACGCCGTCAGCGCAGTCTACAAGACGTTCTTCACCACCGGCTACGTACCGGCCCTGACCACGGTTGCCGTGGCTGCCCTGCCGATGAATGCCCTGGTTCAGGTCGAAGCCCTGCTGTCGAACGGCGAAGGCACCATCCCTAACGCACCGCAAGCCGGCGACCTGATCAAGATCGCAAGAAACACCGCTGCTGCACCGCAAAGCCCGCTGTCCACCCAGACCGTGGCCTTCTCGCACTACAACAACATTTCCGCCCAGCTGCCGATCGATCCGAAGACCGGCAAACTGGTTGCCGGTGGCGTGAAAGAACAGGCTGCCCAGTGCCTGCGCAACATCAAGAATGTCTTGGAAGGCATTGATGTTCCGTTTGACGACATCGTCAAGATCAACATCTTCCTGATGAACCTGTCGGACCTCGAAGCCGTCAACGAAGTCTATACGACCTTCTTCCCGGATTCGGCCATCGCCCGTACCGTGGCTTATGTCCCGGCACGTACCGCCGTGGAAGTTGCCGGCCTGCCGATGAACGCCTTGGTGCAGATCGAAGCCGTGGTTTCGCATGGCGACGGTACTCCTCCGCAAGCCGTTGAAGACCGTCACGGTATCGTCATCAAGCCGAACAACACCGACAAGGCTCCGAAGTGCGCACTGTCCACCCAGACCGTGGCTTTCTCGCACTACAACCACATCTCGGCCCAGCTGCCGGTGGATGCCAAAACCGGTGAACTGGTTGCCGGTGGCGTGAAGGAACAGGCCGCCCAGTGCCTGAGCCACATCAAGGCCATCGTGGAAAGCATCGGCCACAAGATGGACGACGTGGTCAAGGTCAACGTGTTCGTGAAGAACATCGACGACATGGCTGCCGTGGACGAAGCTTACGTTACGTTCTTCCCGGGCTATGTGCCGGCACGCCGTACCGTTGGTGTGGCCAACCTGCCGAAGGGCGCCCTGGTCCAGATCGACGCCGTGGTTTCCCACGCCGAAGGCACCCCGCCGAAAAAGGCCTGAGCCGCATCGGGCAAGTGACCGTCATGGTTGCTTGCTGATCCGGCGGTCTGCCTGAGCGCAGCCCGCCGCAGACGAAAAAGAAGCTGAAATCCTTTCAGCTTCTTTTTTTGTTTTTGGGCGTCTCATTTTCGTCCGGCATCCGGTGGAATTGGGCCGCGTCTGTTGCAATTCGCTGCGCGTGTCGTGGGCTCCGGATCAGGCAAGATCCATGCAGAACACCGGACAAAGGGCCGGTCAGGTCAGGGCTCCTGAGCCGGGCAGGAAAAGGGCCAACCCGGAAGGCCGCAGCAGCGATCCGGCAAGACAGCCATGGCGACAGGCCTCCGCAGTACCGTCCGAAGCCAGCAATACGCATGATGCCGTTTTGACCGGAACCCTGGCTGATGAGGGGCTGGTCTGCCTGGCGGGTAATCCATCTTCATTTCAGATTCACTCCACAATGCTTTCATAGTTGCCGCTTAAATTAGTCAATGAAGTTGTTCAATTGAGCATGAATCAGGGGCATAACATGAAAATCAAAAATCACCCGTTAATCTGGGGCGGAGCTGTCATCGTGCTGGCCTATGTGGTCAGCCGGGCCATGGTCGTGAGCTGGCCGAACGATTTCTGGGCCTGGCGCAAGGAGGTCGTGCTGCTGAGCGGCGTCATCATGCTGGCAGCCATGTCCGTGGCTGGTGTGCTGGCATTGCGTACGCCATGGCTGGAACAGCAGTTGGGCGGGCTTGACCGGACTTACCGTCTGCACAAATACCTCGGCATCACGGCCGGTGTCATGCTGGCCGTGCACTGGCTCACCGAACTTTCTCCGGGTACGCTGATCGACTGGGGCTGGCTGGCGCCACGCGTGAAGGGGCCGAAAGGACCTCAAGCCACCGACCTGCTCAGTACCCTCAAGGGGCCGGCCAAGGATTTTGGCGAATGGGCTGCCTGGGCCATGCTGGCGCTGGTACCGCTTGCCTTGTGGAAGGCGCCGTACAAGCCGTGGCGGCTGGTGCACAAGGCCATGGCCGTGATTCTTGCCATGGGTGTATTCCACGGTCTGGTGCTGTTGCCGCGCAATCACTGGTTGACCCCGGTGGGGGGGCTGATGCTGGTGATCGTGGTGGCTGGTGCCGTTGCGGCAGTCTGGTCACTGACCGGCCGGATCGGCCGCCAACGGCAGAGTGCAGGCGTGATCAGTGCCATTGACCGTCCGGCTCCGGATACCTTGCAGCTGACCTGCCGCCTGGATCATGACTGGGCCGGACATGCCGCAGGACAGTTTGCTTTCCTTACGCTGGACGCCGGCGAAGGAGCCCACCCCTTCACCATTGCTTCGGCCGATCATGGCGATGGCGAAATCCGCTTCGTGATCAAGGCGCTGGGTGATTACACCCGCAAGCTGGCCCAGAAGGTCCAGGTCGGGCAGAAAGTATGTGTCGAAGGTCCGTACGGTGCCTTCCATCTGCCGGAGGCTGACGGCCACCGTCAGGTCTGGGTCGCAGGGGGTGTGGGGGTGACGCCGTTCATGGCATGGCTGGATGCGCTGGCGACGCGTGGCGAAAAGCGGACCGATGTGGATTTTTGCTACTGTGTGCCGAACCGGCGTGATGCCGTGGCGCTGGACGAGCTGCAACGCAATGCCGAGCGTGTCGGGGTCCGGCTGCATGTGTTTGCTTCCAGGGAAGGCGAGCGGCTGGGGGTGCAACATCCGGTGTTTTCCGAGCGGGACCAGGTCCGGCCGCGCGTGTGGTTCTGTGGTCCGGCCCGGCTGGGGGATGCCTTGAAAACCGGTCTTATGCAAAAGGGATTTGCGGCTGACAGTTTTCACCACGAGGCATTTGATTTCCGTTAACCGGTCCTGATGCCGCTTTTTCCGGAAATGCCGGCATTCATCAAAACTTCATGACTCAAGGGGCCGTGCTGGCTGGTCAGCACGGCCCCTTGGGCGTTACAATCCGCGCCTTCGGTGTAATTGCCGGGCGCCTGAAACCGTCCGACACGACCATGGACTTACCCAGTACCCCATCCCTCCCGCTTTTGAGAATCCTATCCCCGCACTAACGTGCTCCCGGCGTCATCGCCCCCGGGGCACGGGAGATGACGCGCAATGACGATTGATACCAGACAAGACTACCTCCAGGCCAGCCTGGCGCAAGTGGTGCAGCTGCTGAACCGCATGCGCCTTGTGGAAGACCTCGTGCACAAGCAGAACATGCCGCGCCACGAACTGGTCGAAAACCTGGTCCACAAGCAGCACCGCAACGAGCTGGCCAAAAAGCTCGACCAGCTGCACCCGGCCGACGTGGCCTACATCCTTGAAGCACTGCCGCTCAACGACCGTCTGCTGGTCTGGGACCTCGTCAAGGCCGACCGCGACGGTGAAATCCTGCTGGAAGTCTCCGACGCCGTCCGCGAAACCCTGATCGAGTCGATGGACCGTGAAGAGCTGGTGGCTGCGGCCGAACAGCTGGACACGGACGAACTGGCCGACCTGGCGCCGGACCTGCCGTCGCAGGTGGTGTACGAAGTGATGGGCGGGCTCGATGTCAAGGAGCGCGCCCAGCTGGAAAGCGTCCTCTCCTACGAAGAGGACCAGGTCGGCAGCGTGATGGATTTTGATCTGGTCAAGATCCGTGCCGATGTGTCGCTGGAAGTGGTGTTGCGCTACCTGCGCCGCTTTGAAGAGCTGCCGGACCACACCGACAAGATTTTCGTGGTGGACGAGGCCGAAACCCTCGTAGGCGTGCTGCCCCTCAACAAGCTGCTGATTTCCGATCCGGAAACCGAAGTGGCTGAAGTGATGGCGCGCGATGTCGTGACCTTCCTGCCGGAGGACGATGTCGGCGATGCCGCCCAGGCATTCGAACGCTATGACCTGGTATCCGCTCCGGTGGTCAACCTCAACCACACCCTGATCGGCCGCCTGACCGTGGACGACATGGTCGACTACATTCGCGAAGAATCCGAAAGCGAAGTGCTGAGCATGGCCGGTCTCAAAGAGGAAGAAGACCTGTTTGCCAGCGTCTGGGATTCGGTGCGCAACCGCTGGGCGTGGCTGGCCATTAACCTGTGCACGGCCTTTGTCGCCAGCCGGGTGATCGGCGCATTCGAAGGTGCCATCCAGAACCTGGTGGCGCTGGCAGCCCTGATGCCGATCGTGGCCGGCATCGGTGGCAATTCAGGCAACCAGACCATCACCATGATCGTGCGAGCACTGGCCATGGGGCAGATGCAGCTGACCCAAGCCTGGCGCCTGTGGCGCAAGGAGCTCGGGGTCAGCATCATCAACGGTCTGGTCTGGGGCGGCATCCTTGGCGTCGTGGCCTGGCTGTTGTATGACAGCCTGCCGCTGGGACTGGTGATGACGGCTGCCATGACCCTCAACCTGATGCTGTCGGCCACCATGGGGGTGATGATTCCGACCCTGATGCAGAAATTCGGCCGTGATCCGGCCCTGGGGTCCAGTGTGCTGATTACGGCCTGTACGGACTCGGGGGGCTTCTTCATTTTCCTGGGACTGGCCAGCGTATTCCTGATGCGATGAAGGTTCATACCATTGGCGGCCTGCTGGCCGGTTGCGGACTCGACAGGCTGGATGCCCATCTGCTGCTGGAGCAGGCCAGCGGCCTGTCGCGTACCCGGCAGATCACCTGGCCCGAACAGGAAGTTCCGGAAGAAACGGCGCAGCGTTTTCTGGCGCTGGCAGCCCGCCGGCTGGCCGGCGAACCGGTGGCGTATCTTCTGGGCGTGCGGGAATTTTTCGGACGTGATTTCCGGGTGACACCGGACACGCTGATTCCCCGTCCGGAAACGGAACATCTGGTCGAATTTGCCCTGGCGCACCTGCCGCCGGCCGGGCGCATGCTGGACCTGGGAACCGGCAGCGGCGCCATTGCCGTGACGGTGGCGTGCGAGCGCCCGGATGCCCGGGTCACGGCGCTGGACGTGTCTGCTGCGGCCCTGGCGGTTGCACGCAGTAACGGACAGCACTTGCAAGCGCAGGTCCGCTGGCTGGAGTCCGACTGGTTTTCGGCATTGCCGGCCGAAGAGCGTTTCGAGCTGATCGTTTCCAATCCACCCTATATCGCTGCCGGTGATCCGCATCTGGAGCAGGGAGACCTGCGCTTCGAGCCGGCCAGTGCCCTGACCGATTTTGCCGACGGCCTGGAGGCCTTGCAGGTTCTGGCAACACAGGCGTGCCGCTTTGTGACGCCAGGCGGCTGGCTGGCGGTCGAGCATGGCTACGACCAAGGAAAAGCCTGCCGGGCACTGTTTGCCGGGGCAGGCTGGCTGTCGGTCTCTACCTTGCCGGATCTGGCCGGGCTTGACCGCGTGACGGTGGGCCAGTGGATGGCCACGACCGCTGTTTGAGCTTACTTGACCTTGTTGCCGATCAGGCCGCCGATGGCGGCGCCGCCGACCGTGCCAAGTGCGCTGCCGTCGGTCAGGACCGAGCCGGCTACTCCGCCGATGGCGGCACCGGCCACGGTGTTGCGTTCGCTGCGGCTCATGCCTGCACACCCGGCAAGTGACCCCATCAGGGTCAGCAGAAGCAGGGAAGTAGTCAGTTTACGGGACATGGTGATCTCCTGGTCGAGGGATTCGCGGCACACGACCGGGCCGCTTTCCGTGGGTGGATCTGTTGCTTGGATTGATGCTAGGCCGTAAAAGTTCATCCGTCACGGCCGTCGTCTTGACCGTGACATGATTCCATTCATAACGAGTTAAACTTATTGCCATATTATGTTGGACGGAGATCAAGGCTCCGCCTGTCGTGACCTTGATGCCGTGTCATGTGCCGGTGCCATCACATTCAACAACAAGAGGAACCACATCGATGAAAATGCGCGTTTTTGTCTGGGATTTGCCCACCCGGCTGTTTCACTGGACGCTGGTGCTCACGTTTGCCGGACTGTGGTACTCGGGTACCCAAGGGGGCGAGATGCTGCAATACCATATCTGGCTGGGCTATGGCATGGCGACCTTGCTGCTGTTCCGGCTGATATGGGGTGTGCTGGGCAGCCAGACCGCCCGGTTTGTCCAGTTCGTGCGCGGTCCGGCCAGCATGCTGGACTACGCCCGTGGACAGCTGCCCGAGGAGAAGATCCCCGGCCACAATCCGATGGGTGGCATGATGGTGATGTTGCTGCTGGCCCTGCTGATTGCCCAGGTGCTGACCGGGCTGTTTGCAGCCGATATCGACAGCTATGCCTATGACGGCCCGCTGGTTCACCTGGTGGATACGGAACAGGCCGAGGCCATTACCCTGTGGCACAAGGCACTGGTCAATGTCCTCCTGGGCGCAGTGGCCCTGCACCTCAGCGCAATCGTGTTTTATGCGCTGGTCAAGCGCCAGAATCTGGTTGGTCCGATGCTGACCGGCTACAAAAGCTTTGAGCGCGAAGTCGGCAAGCTCGACTTCACTCCCGGCATCATCGCGCTGGTTTCGCTGATCGTGTCTGCGGGCGCCATCTACACCCTGGTGACCCGCCTGTAAGCCTTTGTCGCAGCGCTTCCGTTGCGGAAGCCTTGCCACCCAGCTGCCTCCCGTTACCGGTATTTCCCGGTGCGGGAGGCAGTGTCGTTCCGGGCTGCTGTTTGCGTCCGGGCAAACAGCAGCCTGATTGGGCTGTTGTCCTGCCGGAGGGCAAGGTAGCCTCGTTCGCATTAACCGGCTTCCGGAAGAAAGACATGCTGAAATCCTTGCTGATCGGCGGGCCGCTCAACGGCCAGTGGATAGAACAGGGGCGCGAGCAGGAAAAACTGCATCTCGAGCACGACGGGCAGACGTACGAATATTCACGCACCCTGTACCTCTGGCAGGCCCAAAACGCCATGTGGCTGTTTTACTGGCATGGCAAGCCTTCGAGTGCCGAGGTGCTGTCAACGATCGAGGCAGCCGGACTGGCGCCGGTCTGCAACATTTCCGACGCGTTTTCGTTCGGTGGCCTGGACGTCAGTCCGCACGAGTGACTTGGGCTGCCACTTGTCACGCCGATATTGGAGCAGCGCCGAACCCCTGACCTAGGATGCAAGGATTGCAACAGGCTTCCCGGGTTCGAAAATGAACTACTCCATCAGTGTTTTGTTCCGCTTGATTCCATTGGCAATGGGTGCGATCTGCCTCGGCCTCGGACTGTACGTACTCGACGGCCCGCCGGATGCCAACCATTTCGTGGCCGGGCATGTACTCGTTTCGCTGGCGGCCATCTGCTTTGCCCTGTTCACCACGGCGGCCACCATCATCCGCCAGCTGACCAAAACCTATAACACGTTCTGGCTGGTCATGCTGCCGCTGCTGGGCTATATCGTCGGCCTGCTGACAATCTGCTGGGGGCTGGACATCATCGCGCGTGGCGACCTGCCGCCTTATGTTGTCGCGGGTCATGTGGTGTTCGGCGTCGGGCTGATTACCCTGTGTGTCACCACGGTGGCCGCTTCGTCCTCCCGGTTCACGCTGATTCCGCTCAACAGCGGCCGGCCGGACGGGGAGCCCGGCGCTCCGGGTGCCTATCCGGCCTCCGTGGGCTGGCTCCTGATCGCCGTGCCGGTGGTCTGTTCACTGACAGGCTACGTCTGGGCCCTCGGCCTGCTGGCCAGAGGGGCTGATGATCCGGGCTTTTATGTGGCCGGACACGTCCTGTTCGGGCTGTCGACCATCTGCACCTGCCTGATTGCCCTGGTGGCTACCGTGGTGCGCCAGGTCCGGAACCAGTACCGCAAAAGCGAGCGAGGCTTCTGGATCTGGCTGGTCATCGTCCTTGGGCTGGCTGACATCATTTTCGGCATTGCCGTGCTGGTTGACTCTCCCGCCAGTTTTCATGTGGCACCGGGACTCATCCTGATCGGCATCGGCATGATCTGTTTCAGCATCCTGTCCAAGGTGCTGCTGCTGGGACTGGTATGGCGTGCCAGATTCGCCCTTGCCAACCGGGTGCCGATCCTGCCGGTGATGACAGCGCTGGCCTGCCTGTTTCTGGCGGCGTTTGTTTTTGAGGCCGGCGACCTGTCTGCGGCCTACTTCATCCCGGCGCGGGTGCTGGTCGGCCTCGGAGCAGTGTGCTTTACCCTGTTCTCGATCGTTTCGATCCTTGAGGCCGGCACTTCCGGTGACTAGCGGGCAGGGGGAACCGGCTTGCCGTAGATGTCGTGGCTGAAGTACTTCTTCCGGATGCTGTCATAGCGGCCGTCGGCGCGGATCTGTCCGATGGCTGCATTGAGGGCAGTCTGCAATGCCGCATTGCCCTTGCGTACCGCGATGCCGGCTCCCTCGCCAAAATAGGCCGGATCGTCAAAAGCCGGGCCGACGAAGGTGAACTTCGGAGCCGTGCCCGGCCGGGACAGATAAGCCTCTCCGGCCAGGGCATCAACGAAAACGCCGGCCAGCCGGCCTGCGGCCAGGTCATCCAGGGCCGAGGTGATGCGGGGGTAGGCGACTATCTCGGCGCCGCGGCTGCCCCAGTAACTGCGCGCAAAGCGGTGCTGGGTGGAGCCGAGCAGGGTGCCGATGCGCTTGCCCCGGAAGCTGCCGACGGCGGTATCGGTACCGGGTGCTGCCAGCATGCGCGACGGCAGCCGGTAATACCTGTCGGTAAAGTCCACGGCCTTGCGGCGCTCGGCCGTGATCGACATGGATGACAGGATGGCGTCGAACTTGTTGGCATTCAGGGCCGGGATCAGGCCGTCCCAGTCCTGCGGCACGATCAGGCACTGGCGCTGCATGGCATCACACAGGGCATTGGCAATGTCGACGTCGAATCCCTGCAACTGGCCATCGCGGCCGAACGAGGCAAACGGCGGGTAATTGCCGTCAATACCGAAGCGAAGCCACTCTGCGGCAGCGGTCTGGCTGCCGCACCACAGCCCGAGCAGCAGCAGAAAACGGCAAAGGGGGCGGGCAGCGGGTGTCATGGCAGGACTCATCGGTCAGGATGTGGATAACAGGCAGTATCCTGGCATGAGGCGCTGCAATCGAACACCCCGACACCTGTTTATGCAAAAAGCGGTTTATAGCAACAAAGAATATGCATTATGTGCCATTGAATAACCGGTTTTTGGCAATAGATACTAAAGAATGATTGTCTCGTGAAACGAGATACAGGCAACATCCACAATTGACGGTTATGTAATGCTGCGTCGCAAACACGGATTAAGCGTGTCAGGGCAGCGTCTAGAATCATCCGTTTGCCGGCCACAAGCCGGCAGGCAATTCACACTTGCAAGCCACTGCATCCCACGAGGAATCATGTCTCTGAACAAACAGCATGAGCTGGCCGCCCTGATTGCGGCAATCGACGATGTTGCACGCCAGACCCTGCCGGCCGCAGAAGCCGACCGGATGGCGACCATCTTTGCCGCCTATTTCGAAGAGGCAGAGGCTGCCGATCTCAAGCGTGCTGCCGCACCGGACCTGTACGGTGCCGTCATGGCCCATCTGGATTTCGGCCGTGTGCGCCAGCCCGGTATTGCCAAAGTGCGGCTGTACAACCCGGATCTCGAACGTCATGGATGGCATTCCACCCATACCGTCATCGAGATCGTCAACGACGACATGCCGTTCCTGATAGACTCGTTGGCCATGCTGCTGGCGCGTCACAACCTGGCCCTGCACCTGCTGGTGCATCCGGTGCTGGCTGTCAGCCGCAACGCTGCGGGCGAGGCCGTTGACATCCACCGTGGCACCGACCGCTCCCTGCCGCTTGAATCCTTCATTCATGCCCAGATCGACCGCATCAGCGATCCGGCCCAGCTGGCCGCTCTCGAGGCCGAGCTGAACGCCGTGCTCAAGGCCATCCGGGCCACCGTCAGCGACGAACCGTCGATGCGCGCCGAACTGGCCGGGTTGCAAGCAGAGCTCGCCCGCCGTCCGGGCTGCGAAGAGGAGTCCGCCTTCCTCGGCTGGCTGGGTGAAGGCAACTTCCTGCTGATGGGCTTTTGCGATTACGACCTGACCGAACGCGATGGCCAGGACGCCCTGCGCATCATCCGGGAAAGCGGGCTGGGCATCCTGCGCGACCAGGGCGACAAGCAGTTTTCCGAGAGCTTCTCGGGCCTGCCCGAAAGCATGAAGCAGCGCGCACGCGAGCCGCAGCCGCTGGTGCTGAACAAGTCGCAGTCCCTGTCGCGCATCCACCGCTCGGCCCACCTCGACTTCATCGCGGTCAAAAAGTTTGACGCTGCCGGCCAGGTCGTGGGCGAGCGCCGCCTGCTCGGCCTTTACACCGCCCGTGCCTATCATGCCTCGCCCAAGGACATTCCGATCCTGCGGCAGAAGATTGCCGAAGTTGTGCGACTGTGCGATTTCGTCGAGGGCGGCTACAAGGCCAAGACCCTCAACTTCGTGCTGGAAACCTATCCGCGCGACGAGCTCTTCGAGATCCCGGTCGAGGCGCTGTACGACACGGCGCTGGGCCTCGTCAACCTGCAAGAGCGGCCGCGCGTGCGGCTCTTTGCCCGCACCGACATCTTCCACCGCTACGTCAGCTGCCTCGTTTTCCTGCCGCGCGACAGTTTTAACACCGAGCTGCGGGTCAAGGTCGAGCAGCTGCTGCTCAAGGCCTTCAACGGTTCGGCCTGCGAATTTTCCGTTGCCGTGGCCGATGCCAACCTGGCGCGGGTGCACTACATCGTGACCACGCAAAGCGCCACGCTGCCGGCCTATGATGCCGACGCCATCGAAGCCGACGTGGCCCGTCTGGCCCGTGGCTGGACCGACGAACTGCGCCAGCAGCTGGTCGAGGCGCACGGTGAAGAAGGCGGCAATCACCTGTTCAGCCAGTACCAGGCTGCGTTCCCGGTGGCCTATCGCGACGAGTTTTCGCCGCGCGCCGCCGCACCGGACGTGCGCAAGCTGGAAACCCTGACCGAAGCCGAGCCGCTGGCCGTCAAGCTTTACCGCCCACTGTCCCGTTCGCGTGGTGCTGCCAGCTGGCACCTGAAAGCCTTCCGCCTTGGCGAGCCGGTCAGCCTGTCGCGCAGCCTGCCGGTGCTGGAAAACCTTGGCGTCAGTGTGCAGGACGAGCATCCGTACCGGATCGTCCGCGCTGACGGCACGCATCTGTGGATCAACGACTTCGGACTGGAAGTGTCGGCCGATGCGCTGGAAAACGATGCCGTGCGGGAAAACCTGCAAGACGTGCTGATGGCCATCCATCGCGGCCAGAGTGAAAACGACGGCTTCAACCGCCTGGCCATCGCCTGCGGGCTTGACTGGCGTGAAATCACCCTCGTCCGGGCGCTGGCCAAGTACCTGCGCCAGGCCGGCCTGACTTTCAGCCAGCAGTATGTCGAGCAGTGTGTCGCCGGCTATCCGTCCATTACCGCCCGGCTGGTGGCGCTGTTCCATGCCCGCCTGAACCCGGCCCGTGCCAATCCGGCCGAAGCCGAGCGCCGGCTGGCGGAAATCCGCGAAGCGCTGGCGACGGTGGCCAACCTCGACGAAGACCGCATCCTCAACGGCTTCCTGACCGTGGTGCTGGCGATCCGCCGTACCAACTACTTCCAGCAGAAGGACGGCGTGGTCAAACCATACATGTCGTTCAAGCTGGAATCGCACGCCATTCCTTTCCTGCCGGAGCCGAAGCCGCTGTTTGAAATCTGGGTGTACGGCACCCGCGTCGAGGGCGTCCACCTGCGCGGCAGCAAGGTCGCCCGTGGCGGCCTGCGCTGGTCTGACCGCATGGAGGATTTCCGTACCGAAGTGCTGGGGCTGGTGAAGGCCCAGATGGTCAAGAACTCGGTCATCGTGCCGCAGGGCTCGAAGGGCGGTTTCGTCTGCAAGCAGCTGCCACCGGCCTCCGACCGCGAAGCCTGGCTGGCTGAAGGCATTGCCTGCTACAAGACCTTCATTTCCGGCCTGCTGGACGTGACCGACAACCTGGTGAACGGCAAGATCGTGCCGCCGGTGGACGTGGTGCGTCTGGACGAGGATGACCCGTACCTGGTTGTGGCGGCCGACAAGGGCACGGCCAGTTTCTCCGACATCGCCAACGGTGTGTCGGCCGAATACGGCTTCTGGCTCGGTGATGCCTTTGCTTCCGGTGGCTCGCAAGGCTACGACCACAAGAAAATGGGCATTACCGCCCGTGGTGCCTGGGAGTCGGTCAAGCGTCACTTCCGCCATCTGGGCCGTGACATCCAGCGCGAGGACTTTACCGTCATCGGCATCGGCGACATGTCCGGCGACGTGTTCGGCAACGGCATGTTGCTTTCCGAACATATCCGCCTGATTGCTGCCTTCGACCACCGCCACATTTTCATTGATCCGGCTCCGGATGCTGCCGTGAGTTTTGCCGAGCGCGCCCGCCTGTTTGCCTTGCCGCGTTCCAGCTGGGCCGATTACAACCCGGAACTGATCTCGGCCGGCGGCGGCGTGTTCCCGCGCAGCGCCAAGTCGATCGAACTGTCGCCGCAAGTGCGGGCCTGGCTCAAGACCGAGCGCGACAGCATGGCGCCGCTGGAGCTGATCCACGCCATCCTCAAGGCCGAAGCAGACCTGCTGTACAACGGTGGCATCGGCACCTACATCAAGGCCAGCACCGAAACCCATGCCGACGCGCGCGACCGCGCCAACGACGGCCTGCGGGTGGATGGCTGCGACCTGAACGTGCGGGTGGTGGGCGAGGGCGGCAACCTGGGTTGCACCCAGCGCGGTCGCATCGAGTTTGCCCGCAAGGGCGGCCTGATCTGCACCGATGCCATCGACAACTCGGCCGGCGTCGACTGCTCGGACCACGAGGTCAACATCAAGATCCTGCTGGGTTCGGTGATCCAGTCCGGTGACATGACGCTCAAGCAGCGCAATGACCTGCTGGCGGAAATGACGGATGAAGTCGGGCAGCTGGTGTTGCGCAACAACTACCTGCAAACAGAGATCCTGGCGGTCAATCGCGCCAACGCGATGAACATGCTCAACGCCCAGCAGCGCATGATCGGCCACCTGGAAAAAACCGGTGAGCTCAACCGCCAGATCGAGTTCCTGCCATCCGATGACGAGATCAACGAACGGCGCCTGGCCAAGTGCGGCCTGACCACGCCGGAAGTTGCCGTCCTGCTGGCCTACAGCAAGATTTCGCTCGACAAGGCGCTGCTGGCTTCGGACCTGCCGGACGATACCGACTTTACACCGGTGCTGGTGGGCTACTTCCCGCATCCCTTGCAGACCCGCTTTGGCGAAGCGATGAAATCGCATCACCTGCGGCGCGAAATCATTGCCAACCAGCTGGCCAACCGGGTGGTCAACCGCATGGGCGCGACTTTCGTGTTCCGCATGCAGGAAGAAACCAACCTGCCGGCGGACGTGATCTGCCGTGCCTTCTGGGCGGCTGACCAGATTTTCGGTGCCGAAACCGTCTGGCGCGAAATCGAAGCGCTGGACAACGTGGTGCCGGCTGACCTTCAGGTCGAACTGATGGTCGAGCTGCGGACCCTGGTCGAGCGTGCCGTCCGCTGGCTGCTGCGCAACCGCAAGGGACATGCCGGTGTGGCCGAGGCCGTGGCGCTGTATCAGGATGCTGCCCGGACCCTGCTGGCCTCCTTGCCGGAGCTGGTGCCGTCGCACCTGTATACCCGTGCTGCTGCCCGCCAGCTGGCCTGGATCGAGGACAGCGTGCCGGAGCGGCTGGCGATGATGCTGGCGCGGCTGGAATACGTGCCGGCCTTCTTCGATGTGACCGAACTGTCACGCAAGACCGGCATCGAACTGGCGGTAGCAGCCCGTGCCTATTACACGCTAGGCCGCGAACTGGATCTGGACTGGCTGGCGCAGGCGATTACCCGCCTGCCGCGGGACAACCGCTGGCAGTCTCTGGCCCGTACGGCATTGCGTGACGATCTTTACCGCCTGCACAGTGACCTGGCGACGGCTGCCCTGGGGTGCCCGACGTGCGATGCGGCGGATTACGTGACGCCGTGGCTGGCCGAACGTGATGCTGCGCTGGCGGCGGTCCGGCAGACGCTGGCCGAGCTGCGCGGTTATGCGCAGCTTGATCTGGCCATGCTGTCGGCCGGCATGCGGGAAATTGCCAACCAGTTGATGAACTAACACCTGACAGTGTGAAAACCCCCGGCAGACAAGGCTGCCGGGGGTTTTGTTTTACCTGGCAGAACCGTTTGTTAAGACAATTACCTTGATTTTTTGTAAGTATGTACACTTACTGACCTAGATCAATATTCCTGACAAATAATGAACCCTAACATCCACGCCAACTGACGATGTCATTATCGCGGCTTGTGCACCATTGAATGCAGGTCTGGCGCCAGGTGTCGGGTCATTGTCGCCCCGGTTTTTTCCTTTGCCGCTTCGGCGGCAGCCTTTATCTGTCACTATCTTCAGGAGTAATTTCATGACCCGACTGGCCTCGGTAGAGCATTTTCTGCAACCTTTGCACCAGCGTTACCAGCACGAACCGGAATACATGCAGGCCGTGCGCGAGGTGCTGACCTCACTGTGGCCCTTCCTTGACGCCAATCCGCGTTATGCCGAACAAGGCCTGCTGGAACGCCTGGTCGAACCCGAGCGCGTGATCCAGTTCCGCGTTTCGTGGGTGGATGACGCCGGCCGCGTGCAGGTCAACCGTGCCTGGCGCGTACAGTTCAATTCGGCCATCGGCCCCTTCAAGGGCGGCATGCGCTTTCACCCCTCGGTCAACCTGTCCATCCTCAAGTTCCTCGGTTTCGAGCAGACCTTCAAGAATGCGCTGACCACGCTGCCGATGGGCGGTGGCAAGGGCGGGGCGGATTTTGATCCCAAGGGCAAGAGCGACGGCGAGATCATGCGCTTTTGCCAGGCGCTGATCACCGAGCTGTACCGTCATCTGGGCCCGGACACTGACGTTCCGGCCGGTGACATCGGCGTGGGTGGCCGCGAAGTCGGCTTCATGGCCGGCATGATGAAAAAGCTGTCGAACCAGACCGGCTGTGTGTTTACCGGCAAGGGCCTGTCGTTCGGCGGTAGCCTGATGCGTCCGGAAGCCACCGGTTACGGCCTGATCTACTTCACTGATGCCATGCTGGCCCGCCACGGCATGTCGCTGGATGGCATGACGGTATCGGTGTCCGGCTCGGGCAACGTGGCACAGTTTGCCATCGACAAGGCCATGCAGCGTGGTGCCCGGGTGGTGACGGCGTCTGACAGCAACGGTACCGTGGTTGATCCGCAAGGCTTTACCCCGGAAAAACTGGCTGCGCTGGCCGAAGTGAAAAACCATCGCTATGGCCGGATCGAGGATTACGCCAACCAGCTGGGTCTGGACTACCTGCCGGGTTGCCAGCCGTGGGTCGTGCCGGTGGACGTGGCCCTGCCGTGCGCCACCCAGAACGAACTGGATCTCGATGCCGCCCGTACCCTGATTGCCAATGGCGTGCGTGCCGTGGCCGAAGGCGCCAACATGCCGACGACCCTGGCGGCGACCGGGGCTTTCCTGGATGCCGGCGTGCTGTTTGCTCCGGGCAAGGCTGCCAATGCCGGCGGGGTGGCGACTTCGGGTCTGGAAATGGCGCAGAACGCGGCCCGTCTGGGCTGGAAGGCTGAAGATGTCGACCAGCGCCTGAACAACATCATGCTGGATATTCATGCCTCGTGCGAACGTTTCGGCAGCGGTGGTGACCAGGTCAACTACGTGACGGGCGCCAACATTGCCGGCTTCGTCAAGGTTGCCGATGCCATGCTGGCTCAGGGCGTCCTGTAACTTTCGCAAGGACGAATGAGCATTTTTGCCGCTCGTTCGTTTCATTGTGAATAGAGTGCTGCCGCCGGATTGAGGGTCGGAGTGGCCGGACCTAAAACCAGAACATCATCACATTCGTGGTGACGTTTATGGAAGGTGTTGATCATGAAGACTTGCAGATTCTGGCGGCGGACAGCAAGTGCCGCTGTCGTGTTGGGTTTGTCCACTATGGCTGTGACGGCTGCTGCTGACGGGCTGCCGGTGAACCAGCAGTCGTGGCAGGAACAGGCTGCCAAATTCTACGGGCCGTTGCCGTCGTCGTTCGGTTCTCCGCGCAACCTGATCAATGCAGACCAGATATACGATGTGACGATCGGTCCGAACGGAATGGCCGCCACCTCCGGCCTGACCGGTACCCTGAACGTGGTCAAGGGACCGAAGGTGTACGGCTTCAGGATTGCCAACCAAAGCAACCAGCCCGTACCGGTGATGCTCAAGGGCATGGACCAGCCGATCGTGATTGCAATGCCCGGACAGAACACCTATTTCGCCTGGTCGTTTGATGTCTGGAATACCTGGCCGAATGCCCTGATGCTGGGCAATGCATCCGTGCCGATCTATATCGGTCCGGAGCCTTACAACACGTGATGGGTGTGCACCTGTCCGAACGAGCACACCTGAATCTGCCGGCCACCGTTGTCACGGTGGTCTTTTTTCGCCGGTTGTTTGCCGGTAGCAGCAATTTACACGCGATTCGGCACACGCTCATAATCCGCGCTTTGGCTGTCGCAGGAGGAAGGTTTCATGCAGATTCAGGATGCAACGATTACCCGGCTGGCAGTGCACCGGGTGGGTAATGCCACCCGCGGAGAGCCGCTGGTGCTGTCCGGGCAGGCAACGGAAATCGACGAGGCAGTATCCGGCCTGCTGCTGGAGGGCTATCTCAAGGGCATCGTGTCCGAGCGACGCAAGTACCAGTTTTTTCACGAGTCCGACCTGAAGCTCAACGAGATGTACCAGTACTCGCGCGAATGTTTTCGCGGAGAACTGGATTTCCTGGCGTACTCGCAGCGGGTGGCCAAGCACCTGTATGCACGTTCGCAGCATCCCAACATCAGTGCCGGTGACGTGTTCGTGATCGAGTTTGCCGGCTTGCATGACGGTGAGCGCGAAATGCGGGCGCTGGGCATTTTCAAGTCGGAGATCCGTGACGATTTCCTGACCCTGACCGAGTCAGGTCAGGAGTTTGCCATCGGTCACGCCAGCGGAATCAATCCCCGGCTGATCGACAAGGGGGCTCTGGTTCTGGAGTACGGGCCTTATGCCTATGCCGTGGACCGGCTGGGGCAGCAGGCAAAATTCTGGACCGAAGATTTCCTGCAAGCCATGCGGTTGCCGGACCCGGCTGCCACGACCCGGGTCGTGGCAAAAGTGGTGGAAGAACTGTCCGGTACGCTGGATGACCCGCTGACACAGTCGCGTTTCAAGGATGACATGCTTACGCTGTGCCAGGAGAGCGAACAGCTGTCGGCCAGCGACTTTTCCAGAGCAGCCGAACAATACCTGCCGCGCGAAACCGTGCACCAGGCATTCGACTCGGCTGTTGAGGCAAGTGGATATACCTTTGAGGCAGCGCCTGCCGTACCGGCCGAGAGCATGGCGAGGCGACTGGAGAGAACGCTTTCACGTTATGGTGTGGGGCATGGCATCAGTGTCTTGCTGCCGCACGGCACCACTTTGCGAGCAGTTGAATCCAGTGCAGGTACGGATGGTGGATTGACCTTGATATTGCAGCTTGTGCAGCGCGACATGAACTGAATATGCAGATCACCTCAAGGCATGCGACAGGTCCGCAATCGTGATAATCTGTCTTCGTAAAAGAAAAATTCTGGCGTTGCCACTTTTCGGCCCATCTGCAATCTGGAGGTGATGTGTATGTTCCCTGAATACCGCGACCTGATTCACAAGCTTAAGATCGAAGACGAGCATTTCCGCACGGTGTTCAATCGCCACAATGAACTTGATCACAAGATCAAGAACATGGAAGACAGCATCACGCTGGCAACACCGGCCGAAGTGGAAGTGCTGAAAAAGGAAAAGCTCCGCCTCAAGGACGAGCTGTATGTCATGCTGAAGACTGCCAGCGCATAGTCCTGACGGATTGACAGCACAAATGAAACGCCCTGCCATCCGGCAGGGCGTTTTGTTGTTGTAGTTTCTCCTGGCAGTATCAGCTCAGGGTGCGCGACACTTCGCGGGTCAGGTGCGGCGCTTCCACCTTCAGGCCGTGGGCAAGCGGGGTCGGATTGTGCAGCTCGGCTGCCAGCTTGTCGCTGTCGAGGGCGTTTTCCCATTTTGCAACGACTACTGTCGCCACGGTATTGCCCACCAGGTTGGTCAGGGCACGGGCTTCGGACATGAAGCGGTCAATACCCAGGATCAGGGCCAGACCGGCAACCGGAATGTCCGGTACCGTCGCCAGCGTGGCGGCCAGGGTGATGAAGCCCGATCCGGTGACTCCGGCAGCACCTTTTGAAGTCAGCAGCAACACGCCAATGATGGTGAGCTCCTGGGTCAGGGTCAGCTCGATGCCGCAAGCCTGGGCGATGAAGATCGCAGCCATGGTCAGGTAGATCGACGTACCGTCCAGGTTGAACGAATAGCCGGTCGGGACCACAAGACCCACCACCGATTTCTGGCAGCCCAGCTGTTCCAGCTTGGCCATCAGACGCGGCAGGGCCGACTCACTCGAACTGGTTCCCAGCACGATCAGCAGTTCTTCCTTGATGTAACGGACCAGCTTCCAGATGCTGAATCCGCAGAAACGGGTGATCGTTCCCAGTACCAGGCCGATGAACAGCAGGCAGGTCAGATAGAAGCTGCCCATCAGCGCGGCCAGCGAGCTCAGGCTCGACACCCCGTATTTGCCGATGGTGAATGCCATGGCACCGAAGGCACCGATCGGAGCCAGTTTCATGATGAAGCCGATGGCGGCAAACAGGGCGTGCGAGATGTCCTCGACCAGTTTGACGACCGGCTTGCCGGACTGTCCCATCATCGACAGGGCAAAGCCGAACAGTACCGAAAACAGCAGCACCTGCAGGATTTCGCCTTCGGCGAACGCACCCACCACACTGTTCGGAATGATGTGCAGGACAAAGTCGACCACCGACTGTTCGCCAGCCTTGGCGGTGTATTTGGCAATGGCACCCGTGTCCAGCGTGGCCGGGTCCACATTCATGCCTGCACCCGGCTTGAGCACATTGACAACGACCAGGCCGATGATCAGCGCCAGCGTCGTGACGACCTCAAAGTAGAGCAGGGCCTTGCCGCCGACCCGTCCGACCTTCTTCATGTCTTCCATGCCGGCAATGCCCACCACAACTGTGCAGAAGATGATCGGCGTGATCATCATCTTGACCAGTTTGATAAAGCCGTCGCCCAGCGGTTTCATGGCCGTACCGCTGTCCGGCATGAAATGGCCGAGCAGCACGCCGCATATGATGGCAACAATCACCTGAAAATACAGGCTTTTATACAGCTTTCTGGATTGCATGATGAAGATCTCCCGCAGTATTCGTACATTCGACCGTGCACGGTGCTCCACGTCTTGCTGATGGAATCACCGGAACTTATGGTCAATGGTGAAGACTTTTTTACCCGAACGGGATTGGGGCTTTCCCGATTAGGGAAAACCCGCACGGCAGGTGGCCTGCTTGACCGCGTAATTGGGCATTGGCATGCTGGAGTCCCAACTTAAAACGATCGTTTCAACGAGAGGAGAACACCATGAAACTCAAACCCGCACTGTGCGCCGTAGCGGCGTTGCTGGCGTGTGGCCTTGCCCAGGCCGAAGGCATGGCGGGCACCTGGAAAACCATTGATGACGAAACCAGGCAGCCCAAGGCGCTGGTGCAGATCACGGAAAACGGTAACGAATACCAAGACAG
>RRZU011015548.1_pt1 | contig 24197 bp, 23 predicted proteins | sample 2165561 | NCBI WGS metagenome assembly RRZU01 (sample SAMN10456909, study PRJNA506462) | wastewater metagenome | isolation source: wastewater sludge | place: USA: Moscow, Idaho | reverse complement strand
CCGGCCCGCCCGCAGGGCGGCGATGGCGTCCGGGACTTGCGCGAAATCATTCATCGGGGCTCTCCCAACAGTCGCTCGACATACTTGGCCAGCACGTCCCCCTCGAGGTTCACCGGTTCGCCCACCTGCTTGGTGCCCAGCGTGGTGAGGGCCAGGGTGGTCGGGATCAGCGAAACCTGGAAACTGACGTCGTCGAGCCCGGCGATCGTGAGCGAGACCCCGTCGACAGTGATCGATCCCTTCTCGACCACGTACCGGGCCAGCTCCCCCGGCAACGAGATGGTCACCACCTCCCAGCGGTCGCCGGGCTGTCTGGCCAGGATGGTGCCGGTGCCGTCGACGTGGCCTTGGACGAGGTGCCCTCCGAGCCGGTCACCGACGGCTACGGCGCGTTCGAGGTTGACCGGCGATCCGGGCGTCAGTTCGCCAAGGCAGGTACGGCGCAGGGTCTCTGCCATGACGTCGACGCAGAAGCCGTCGGCGTCCAGCTCGACGACGGTCAGACAGATGCCGTTGACGGCGATGGACGCCCCGGGGGCGGCATCCGCGGTCACCAACGGCCCGCGAATGCGCACTACCGCCGAGTCGGGGCCATGGGCGAGGCTGACGACGTGGCCGAGTTCCTCCACGATTCCGGTGAGCATGTTCGGGTCCTCCTTCAGGGACGAGGCCGGGCCGTGATCCGCACGTCTCGGCCGAGGGGTGTGATGTCGATCGGTTCGAGGCACAGCGCCTCGTCGATGCTTCGGATACCGAGGTCGCCGACGGCCGTCGCACCCGCGCCCAGCAGGACCGGCGCGACGTAGGCGACGACCTCGTCGACCAAGCCGTCCCGCAGGAACGCTGCCGCCAGCGTCGGGCCGCCCTCCAGCAGCACATGGTGGACGCCGTCCGCCGCCAGCCGGGCCAAAGCACCCGCGGGGTCATGACCCGACAGCATCAGCGTCGGCGCCGACGCGTCGCGTAGCCGCGCCTCGGCAGGGATGACGCGGTCGCCGAGTACGACGCGCAGCGGCTGGCGGTGAGGAACCTCGCTGGCGCACCGCACGGTGAGGGCCGGATCGTCCTCAAGCGCAGTACCCGTGCCGACGACGACCGCGCCGCAGCGAGCCCGCAGGGTGTGCACGTCGGCCCGCGCCTCGGCCGAGGTGATCCAGCGCGAACTGCCGTCGGCGGCTGCGATGCGTCCGTCAAGGGTGGTGGCGAGCTTCCAAGTCACGAACGGACGACCGGTGCGGTGCCGATGGGTCCAGGTGAGATTGAGTTGTTCGGCCTCGTCGGCCAGCACTGCGGGCACAACCTTGACGCCCGCTGCACGCAGCGTCTCGGTGCCGCCGGCGGCGCGAGGATTGGGGTCCGGCTGGGCGAAGACGACCCGGCTCACCCCCGCCGTCAGCAACGCCGCCGTGCACGGGCCCGTCCGGCCCCGATGCGCACAAGGCTCCAGGCTGACGTAGGCGGTGCCGCCGCGCGCGGACGCCCCGGCTGCCCGCAGCGCCACCACCTCGGCGTGCGGCGACCCGGCACCCCCATGCCATCCTTCGCCCACGACGGCACCGGCGGCGTCCACGATCACCGCACCCACCCGGGGATTGGGGTCGGCCTCCACGCCCCGCTCCGCCAGCTCGAGGGCGCGGCGGACGAGGACCTCATCGGACAATTGCACTGACATGTCGCCCCTCTCGCTCAACGAGCCCCGGGGCACCCTTCGGACGCGCGCACGCAGACGCGTACGCCGACCAAGCCCCGCCAACGGCGGAGCCCTCGCGTTGCCTCCCATCCGGACTTTCACCGTCGGTCCTGGAGTTCCACCAGGTCAACCGCTCCGCCCGAAGGCGTCACGGGTCGCGGACTGTCACCGCCGGTTCGGACTTTCACCGACCCCGGAACACGATGGGCACACGCTAGCACTGGGGATTCGCGCCCGATCAGGTGGGCCAACCAACGAGCCAACTCGGGTGCCAACACGATCGATCACCGCTGGGCTGACGACAGCCTTCGGATGTCGATGATGGCCGGACCACGCCATGAGCAGTAGCCGATCCACCGTTCCGCACCGCAAGCGATCGCAGCGGATGCACTGTTGGCCATGTGAACATCTGCCACGTGAACATTGTTGGCAGCAAAGGAATGGAGGCGTCGAGATGAGACCACCGCCCGGGACACGTCGACCGCGGCCCCTGACGCCAACGGCGTACCTGCTCATGATCACATTCCGTGCGTGGCTGATCGAGATCCCGGTGGCCGCGTTCAATGCCTTCGTCCTGATGGACCTCGTCTACACGCCCCGTTTCGGCACCTTGGTGGCCCACCAGATCGGCATGTCCACCCGGATTGCGATCATCTTGGTGTTCGCCTACTTCATCACCCACTTCGCCCGCCAATACTCCGCCGGGAGCCTGCTGCTGGCCGGGGTGTTCTGGATGACGCTGTGGCTGGTGTTCGAGTGGGGCGGCAGCCTGATCATCGGTCGCCCGGTCCAGGAAATCCTCGTCGGCTGGCACGTGGAGCATGGCTACATGTGGCCCTACGTCCTGGTCGCCTACCTGCTCGCCCCACTGTTGGCCGGAGCCGGACGGTGCCGTAGTGCTTGCGCGCCTCGCTCAGGTGCCTCGGGTCAATCGGCGACCGCGTAGCGCTTGGTGAAGTTGGCGAGCAAGCGGTGTTGGGAGCCGTCCACCCCGGACGCCTTGGCCATCGCCACCAACTCCTCCAACTCGTCGGGGCGGAAGTAGCCCGCGTGCTGGTAGATGCGCATCCGCTCGGCGAGGTCGTCGGCGTCCAACTCGGGGTGGAACTGCGTCACGTACACGTTGGCACCCACCCGGTACATCTGGACGGGGCAGGCCTCGCCGGTCGCCAGCAGTTCAACACCGGAAGGGACACCGTTGCTGCCCTCCTTGTGACCGACGAACGCCTCGAATCGGTCGGGAAGGCCCTCGAGCAGCGGATCGGCGCGGCCCGCCGACGTGACGGTGATCGTCGCCGCCCCGACCGGCTCACCGTAGGTCCGGTCCACCAGCCCGCCGAGATGGGCGGTCATGGTGCCGATGCCGTAGCACAAGCCCAGGAACGGCTGATCACTGGCCACGATCACGCCGAGCAGCAGGCTGAGGTCGTCCTCGACGCGCTGCTGCAGGGGCGACTTGTCGGCGTCCGAGACATTGAACGAACTGCCGCCGAGGAAGATGCCTGCGAAGGCGTCGAGGTCGAGGTCGAAGTCGGTCAGCGGGGCGGCTTCCAGCCGCACATGCACCAGGTCGTCGGGGTCAAGGCCGGCGTGCCGGGCCACCGACGCGTACTCCGCTAGGGCCGCGCGGTCGTTGTCGCGGGTGCTGATCAGCAGGAAGGGTTTCACGAGCGCAGATTACTTGGAGCGTCCGCCCCTGTCTCGTCGGCGAGTAGCCTGACCACCGTTCGCAGGTCGCCTGACCGCTCGAACTCGCGCCGCATCCGGGCGTAGCTCGGCCCCGCATCCGCCAAGTCGGCGCAGCGGGCCAGCTCGGTCTGGCAACCCAGCTGCCGCGCGTGCGGCTCCAACTTGTCGAGCCAGCCGTACAGACCGTCGCGCAGCGGCAGGACGCGCGGCCGGTTGTCGGGGGTGATGATCTCGGCGTCCACCCCGTAGCGGGCGGCTCGCCACTTGTTCTCCTGCAAGAACCACGGCGCCAGCTGCGGTGGGCGGCGTCCCTTGTCGAGTTCGGCGGACAGCCACGCCGCAGCGCATTGGGTGAGGGCGGTGATCGCCCCCAGCTCTGCCAAGGTCGGTACCGAGTCGCTCAGCCGGTTCTCGATGGTGCCGAACGAGGACGGCCGCACGTCCCACCTGACCTCACCCAGCCGCGAGATCATGCCGGCCTCTTCGAGGTCGGTGACGTAGGTCTGGAACTCCTCCCAACTGTCCATGGGCACCGGCAGGCCGTTGGTGTGCAGCTGCTGGAAGAGCATCGTGCGGTTGGACGCGAAACCGGTGTCCTCCGACTGCCAGTAGGGGGACGAGCCGGCCAGCGCGATGAAGTAGGGCGCCAGTGTGGCCAGGCCGAGGGTGATCGGCAGCGCCTTGGCGGAGTCGTCGACCCCGACATGCACGTGGGTGCCCATCGTCACCATCTGGCGACCCCACCAGCCGTTCTCATCGGCCACCACCTGGTAGCGCTCGACCTCGAAGTGCGACTGGGCGGCGGCGATGCTGAACGGGTGCGCGCCCACCCCGAGCGGCACCACGTCCTCTCCCAGCAGGACGCGCAGCGTGGCCAGACTGGCTTCGAGGTCGCCCATCGCGTCCGCGACCCGCCGATGGACGCCGCTCACCAGCTCGACCATGCAGGTGAGATATTCGCGTCTGATCGGCCCCTTGTCGGGGTCTTCGACGCGGTCGAGCAGGTCGGGCGCTGCCGGCGTCAACTGCCCGGTGGCCACGTCTACCAGGGCGAGTTCCCACTCCACCCCGATCGTCGCGGGGTCGGTGGGGGTGAACGCGAGTTTCATGTGCCGAGACTACGTCCACTCTGGCGAGTCGCGTGGCGCGATGGCAGCGTCAGCCCGTGGCGCCTGAGCACAGATCAAGCTGTCGCGCCTGCCCTAGACTCCGTTGCAAGAGCACGCTACGTCTGGGGATCGGAATGAACGCAGCTTCGCCACCGTCCGGCTTCGAGAGTTGCTTCGAGTGGACCGCGGGCGGAATGATCGACCCCGACACCGCCCCCGCGGGGCAATGGGCGGCGATTGCCGCCTTGGCCGACCTGCAGTTGCTTGACCGCATCATCGAGGGCGAGCGCAACGTGGAGCGACGTGGCCGGATGGTGAAGGCGCGTATGCACTTCTCCCGGAACCTCTACAACGCCTTCGCCTCGAACCGGGTGGCAGGTGTGTTCCCACCGATGTTCACCACCGGGCCGGGACGCCTCCGGGATCTGATTCACAAGAGGCTCCCCGAGGCGATGTGCCTAGGCATGTTGATCGCCGCCGAGATGGACAACCCCTTCAGTCCGTTCGCGATCAAACTCTCCGAAGACCAGTCCATGGCGGCCCTCGCGCAGTTCGCCCGTGACTTGGGTGTGCCGGCGCGTTGGGCGGAACAAGCCAGGGACTCGGTGGCTGCGGTTTCGCCCAGACGCGGGCTTGGAGACTGGAGGACCTGGCCGGTGGTGATCGGCGACGGACTGGGCGCCGTGGCGTCCGTGCCGTTGGCGTTCGTCTTCGCCCCCGCCGGTCTTGGGGGACGTGCGATCTTCCTCTCTGGTCTTGCGGCCATGGGTGGGCCTGCCGCGATGACGGCTGAGCTCAGCGTCATCGCAGGGCTGGTCGCCTTGGGTGGAACATCGGTGATCGCTGAAGTCCTGCTGACCGGACCTGAAGCCCAGGTGGAAGCCCGCGTGCAGATCCTCCATGCAAGCGCCCACGCCAAGCACCTGCTCAGGCCGGCCACCCCGGTGCCGGAGATCCCGTTGTTGGAAGCGATGCTGATCGAGCTGAACAAGGACCTCGCACGCCATCAAGAGATAGACGACGGACGCGCCTCGGTGCCGGTCAAGCAGATCAAGAACAAGTCCAAGGCAGTCACGGAGGCGCTTGCCGCGCTGTCCAAGCTGATGATGCAGAAGGGTGGACAGCACAAATGAGTCTTGAGCGGGAACTCGAGGGCGCCTGGAGAAGGGCGGAACTCCAGCGTTACAACCTAGCCGTCCTCGGAGCCACCGGCGTGGGCAAGAGCAGCCTCATTAACGCCGTGTTCGGGGAAGACCTCGCCAAGACCGGGATCGGCGCTCCGGTGACGCAGCACGTCTCGCTCTACAAGAACAGGGAAGGCACCCTCGGTCTCTACGATTTCAAGGGTTCGGAGAGCTTCGAGGAGTTGCGGGCCTTCGTGCGTAACTTCGAGCAGATCTACCGGGAGCGCGTCGAAGAGGGCGAACCGATCCACGGGCTCTGGTTCTGCATCAAGGCCTCGGATCGTCGCTTCGATACCAAGCAACGAGAACTCATCACCGAACTCGCCGACCTCGGCATCCCGGTAATGCTGGTGGTCACCCAGACTCCCTGGAAGCCGGACGTGGGGTTCCCGGCCGACGTCATCGAGTTCCTGCGCTACCTGGGCAGCCTGGGATTGCCGATCCAGACCGGCGGACCAATCCCTGTTGCTGCGATGGGGGACGATTTCTCCGGAACCAAGCAACACGGACTGGAGCGACTCGTCCAGATCTCGCTGCAGGCCGCCCCAAAAGGAGTGAGCCCAGCGTTGGCCGCCGCCCAGCGCATCGACCGGGACGCAAAGCATGGCGCCGCAAATAAGGTCATCGGGGCGGCCACCACAGCGGCGACGCTCGTCGGAGCCACACCGATTCCGATCGCCGATGCCGCGCCGCTGATGGGCATCCAGTTGATGATGATGAGGCAAACGGCCACTATCTTCGGGATCTCCTTGGGCCAACAGGCGATGACGGCCGCAGTCACGCAACTGGCTGCTGCCACGGCCGGCAAGACCATTGCGACCGGTCTGCTGAAGCTGGTCCCGGGCGCCGGTTGGGTGATCACCGGCAGCGTCGCGGGGACGATCACAGCGGCCACGGGGTACGCCTGGTTGAGGCTCTGCGAGGGTCATTACGACGGCAAGATCAACTTGTTCGAGTACCTCGAATCGGATGACCTGATGAAGACGCTGCTCGGGCTGCTGAAGCAGCAGATGGAGGGGCAGACGCCTGGCCTCGGCGGGAAAGGCACTTAGGCCGAGCACGGCATTGGTCTTCTCGCGGTGGACCAAACCCGGTCTGCGGAACCAAGGATCCACCGCCACGACCGACTGCGGGGTGCCTGTAACAGGAAGGGGCGAGCCGGGAAGAATCGGGTATGCGCGACGGAGTGGATCGGGACGAGCGATGGTTCGCCGGTGTCTACCGTTCGTGCGAGCCCGCCGTGCGCCGCTACGCGATCCGTCGGGTTGGGGTGGATCAGACCGACGACGTGGTTGCTGAGGTATTTGCCACCTTGTGGCGGCGCCGCACCGACGCCCCGGAGCGAGTATTGCCGTGGCTCTATGGGGTGGCGTCCAATCATTTGAAGCACTTGGCGAGGACGCGTGCTCGGGCAGCCCGGCTGGTTGACCGCATGTCGTCCCAACCGCCCGCCCCGGCGCAGGCCTTGGTCGATTGGCGGGTGGCCGACCTGCTGGACGCGTTGTCGGCCGGTGACGCGGAGATCCTGCGGCTGGCCTATTGGGAGGACCTGCCCGCCGACGATATCGCCGTGGTCCTGGGGTGTTCGCCGGGCGCGGCACGGGTCCGGTTGCACCGGGCCAGGAAACGGGCGGCCGCTCACCTGGATCCGGGAATCCGGCCCTACGCGCTGATCCCGGACCCCATCGTTGCGGACGAGCGTCCCCGCGAGCAGGAGGCCAGAGCATGAACGCGAGCGTTGAGCAGTTGCTGCGTGCCGCCGACCCCGCCTCGGCAGTAGCCCCCACCCCAAAGCATGTGCAGGATGAGCGGATCACCGAAATCCTGACCCGAGACCCGTCGGTGCCAGTGACCCGGCCACCCAGGAACTGGCGGCGACGCCGACTGCTGCTGGTGCTCGTTTGGCTCACCGTGCTGGCCATCGCAGCGGGCTCGGCGGTCAGTCAACGCAACCAACTGGTCTTTCTGGCCGGTGACCGGGCCGCATGGGCGGACAAGATCTTGGCCAGAGCAGTCGAAACCGCGTCTGATCCCGCCATCGAATCGGGACAGTACCTGCGCGTCCAGACCGACTCGGTCTGGCAGTGGTGGTGGCCGATCAGGCAGGCAGAGACCGAGCCGCCGACCAGCGGCCTGATGATCGAGAACACGATCGTCGAATACGTCGCGCCGGATGGCTCGCAGCCAAGATGCACTGTCAACGATGGGCCCCAGCAGGTCGGCACCTTCGGTCCGGGCCCATTCCCGGAGGCGCTCCAGGTGGGCACGAGCGCCTACTGTGTGCCGCCCAGACTGTCCTGGTACGGGCAGGAGCAAATCGGGAGGATGCCCACCGACGCTGAAGGGGTTGCCGAGTTCATCTTCTGGCACCACGAGGCGTCCCAGGGTGACAGCACCGAGGAGCAGAGCTTCGAGTACGCCGTGCGGATTCTCACCGCTCCCGAGACTCCCGTCGAGCAGCGCGTGGCGGTGCTTGACTACCTGATCGAACTCGACGGTGTGGAGGTCGTCGACCCTGACGTCCGGTTGCTGGGACGCCAAGGTGTGGCGATCGGCTTTGCGGGCGCAACGCCGGTCTATCCCGACCAATTCCCGATCACCCTCTTGGTCGACGCCGACAGCGCCGAGATCTTCGGAACCGGTCTCGTCTCCGTTGCTGAGTCCGCCGATTTCGGGTCGGTCTTCACCCGAACCGTCGTGGACGACCTGCCCGAAGAGGTCATCGACATGGCATGCCAAACCCACCGCGAAGCCCCTGACTACGCGAACCCCTTCGTCTGCCCCGAGACTTGATCGCCAGGGTTCCGATGCGGATGTGATTGCGGCAGAAGCGCACAAAGCTAGCCCTTGGGCAGCAGGGATGACGTTAGGTTAGGCTGCCCTAAGATGAAGTGATGTTACCCACCGCGCGCACCGCCACGTTCACGCTCACCCGCCAACCGCTGGAACTCCGCCTGCGCCGGGTGCACGTGCACAGCGTCCACCAGATCACTCCGGCGTACCGCCGGGTCGTGTTCGAAGGGCCAGACCTGGTCGGGTTCAGCTCTCTGGCGGCAGACGACCACCTGCGGATCTTCTTCCCGCAGCCGGGCCAGCCACTCCCCCAATCACCGGACCAGGCGTTGGAAAGCCGAGAGTTCACCCCGTTTGAATGGGACGGCCACACTCAGCTGATGATCGACTTCGTACTGCACGGTGAAGGGGTGGCCACCACCTGGGCCCAGCAGGCGCAACCCGGCGACGAGGTGTTCATCGGCGGGCCACGCGGATCGCTGGTGCTGACCGGCGAACCCGCATGGTGGCTGCTGGCCGGCGATTTGACCGCGCTGCCTGCGATCCGGCGCCATCTGGCTGCCGTGGCACCTGGGACCCCCGTCGATCTGCTGCTGGTCAGCGACGATGCGGCCGACGAGCAGGATTTGATCACTCCTGGGCAACTGCACCTGCGCTGGGTGCATCCTGAGCCGGGGTCGCGTCCTGGCGAGGTCGGCGTCCTGCTGGACGCACTCGCGCAGATCCCGGCACGTGCCGGCGACGGCTTCGCCTTCATCGCCGCCGAACAGTCGGTGGTGGCCCCGGGACGCGCCCTGCTGACCGCACGCGGTGTCGACCTGGAACGCGCCGTGGTCAAGGGTTACTGGAAGCGCAGCCCGAGCACGGCGACCAGCGGTCAGGGCCTGGTCATCCGATGAACCAGAGTCGCCGCCAGACCCCGCCCACTCCGGTGCTGGCGAGCCACTCGTCGCTTGGGGCGACAGCCGGACAGGACCCGGATGAAAGCCCGCAGCACGCCGTACGCCCTCAAACCTTGGGCGATGATCGCCTACTTCACGCTGCTCGCATTGACGGCATTGGCCTTCCTGGGGTGGACGCAACCCGGGCTGCGGATCGTGGATGTCGAGGTGCTGGTGCCCGGCTTCTACGCACACACGTCGAACCTGCTCCTCTCGTGCACCCTCGTGCTGGTCTTTGGGCTGGTCAGACTGCTGTATGGGGCATCGCTGTGGGAGAGTGCCGCCTTCGGTGGGGGCGTCATCGCGTGCAACTTCAGCTATGAACTCTTCTTGACGCTGTTCAACACCCGCGACGTCACCGACGCCTACTTCGGCACGCTGGGCGTGGTCGTCGCCCTGGGCTTCGTCGCGTTGCTCAAGCGTCGCGGGCTGCGGCCAACGAAGCTGTCTGCTGACGGTGCTGCGGTGGCTGACCAGTCGTGAGCCGGCCGGAGAAGGAATATTGCGGATGATTGGGCAGCGTAGTCTCTGCCCAATCTTCCGCAATACTCGTCGGGCGCGGTCATGGGCACTGCTGAAGGAGATGCCGCAGACCAGCGATCGCGTCGTCTGACACCCCGAGCCCGTAGGTGTCCTTGACTTGCACGTACTGCTCCACGTAGCGGCACCGGTTGACCTCTGGAAGCCAGTGCGGAGGACCCTGGTCGGACTTGGCCTGGTTGGTTGGGCCATCCACGGCGAGCAGGTTGCCCAGGTCGTTCGCGAACGCGATCCGCTCCTGGGGAGTCCATTCCCACGCACCACTTGCCCACGCATCCGACAAAGAGACGACGTGGTCGATCTGGATCGCCTGGGCCTGCGCCTGGTCCTTCAGGTCTGTGAAGGTGAGTTCACGGCCGGTGTACGGGTCCAGCCAGGTGCCGGCCACCACGTCGTGGTCGCAGCTGCCTTGGGAGACCACAACCAACCCGCGGTCGGGTAGCGCGTCGCGCAGCAGAACATCGTCGCGCTGGTTGCAGCCGTTGCCGTCGGTGTCGACCCAGCCCTTTCCGAACTCCGACCGCTGATAGTCCCGGGCCAGTTCAGCCCAGGCGATGACCGGCAGACGATCCAGCGCCTCCAAAGCCGGCGATGAAACGCGCCCAGGTGACTTGTTCTGCTCGCCGGCCGGAGCCTGCGTCCCGGCGGACGCCTGACCGGGCAGGGCGGACGGGTTTCCGGTGGCGGACGACACTGTGCACCCAGCCAGCGCCAAGGTTGCCGCCAACAACCATCCCGGCAGGGCTCGGGTCACTCGCGCGCGATCCCGTTGCTGTGCTGGTCCAACCATGTCGTGTATCCGGGTTCACCTTCCGTCTTTGCGGCCGATCTGCTGGTCCCTGCACCAGACGGGCCATTCCCGACTTTCTCCGCGAGGTCAGATGATTATGCGAGGAGTCTAACCTCACCCATCAGTGCTTATCAGAAGCACCCCTCCCCCACCTGAGCGCAGGTAGGCTGAAGGCAACGCGGTGACGACCGCACGCGTCGCGACTCAGCCGAGCCGCGCATCTGCTGGACATGGGAGCGAGGCAATCCATGGTGCTTGGACGCGAGCGGCGCGAGGGGCGCCGTGCAGAAAGAGCCACGTTCGGCCTGCGTGGCAGCGCCGACCGCTACCAGATGCGCGAGAAGCTGCTATCGATCGGCGATGACTTCTGGATCGCAGACGAGTCGGGGCGCCAGGTGTTCAAGGTCGACGGGAAAGCACTTCGGCTCCGCCAGACCCTCATCATCGAGGACGCGAGCGGCAAACCGCTGGTCCGGATCCAAGACCGGCCGCTCCGGCTTCGTGAAGTGATGGAGATCGAGGACGCCTCGGGTGGCAACCTGGCCATGGTCAAGAAGGCGATGATCGCCCCCTTGCGCCAGAGGTACAACATCGACCTCTCAGACGGAGGACAGTTGACTGCCCAGGGCAACATCTTGGATCACGAGTATGAGATCGAGTCCGGGGGCACCAAGGTCGCGGAGGTCTCCCGGCGCTGGTTCCGGGTGCGCGACACCTATGGCGTGCAGATCGCTCCGGGCCAGAACACGGTGCTGCTGCTCGCAGTCGCCGTCTGCATCGATCAGATGGTGGCCGGCTAGCTACTCGACGATCTTCGACAGTGGCAGTTCAAGGATGTCCTCGGCCCCGGCCGCCTTCAGCCGCGGGATCAGGATGCGCACATCGCGCGCGTTGACGATTGTGCTTACCGAGAACCAGTCGGGCACCTTCAACGGCGAGACGGTCGGCGACTTCAGCGACGGCAGCAGATCCTCCACGGCGACAAGGTTGTCGGCGTGCACGTTGAGGACGATCATCGACTTGCCTTGGGCCTCCAGCGCCGCCTTCAACAGCATCGCGACGTCGGCGATCTTGTTGCGCTTGAAGTCGTCGGCCATCGCCTCGCGGCTGGCGATCAGCCGGGTCGTCGACGACAGGATCTCGTGGACGATCCGCAGGTTGTTGGCCTTGAGACTTGAACCGGTCTCGGTGACGTCGACGATGGCGTCCGCGAGATAAGGCGGCTTGACCTCGGTGGCGCCCCAGCTGAACTCCACCTCGGCGTCGATGCCCTGCTCACGCAGGAAGTTCTGGGTGAGCTCCACTGCTTCGGTAGCGATCCGCTTGCCGTTGAGGTCTGCAACGGTCCTGATCGGCGAGTCCATCGGCACTGCTACCACCCAGCGCACCGGACGCCGCAGCTGCTTGGAGTACTCCAGTTCGGCCACCTCGATCACGTCGCGGCCGAGGATCCAGTCGAATCCCGTCACGGCCAGGTCGAGCAGCCCTTGCTCGACGTACCGGGACGCCTCCTGCGGCCGGATCAGCATGCATTCGATGTCGTCGTCGTCGATCGCCGGGAAGTAGCCGCGGCTGGAGATCGAGATGTGGAATCCGGCCTTGGCGAACAGGGCCACCGTGGCGTCCTGCAGGCTGCCCTTGGGCAGGCCGACCTTCAGGACGTTCTTGGTCTCAGTCAACGCGGTCACTTGCTGCCCCCGTACATCTGCTCGGGGGTCATCAGCTGCTCGGCATTGACCACCAGCGCGCCGTCGGCGTCCACGGTGCGGAAGAAACAGCTCTTGTATCCCTCGTGGCAGGCGGGGCCGGACTGCTCGACCCGCACGACGACGGCGTCGAGGTCGCAGTCGACGCGCATCTCGACGAGTTGCTGCATGTTGCCGGACGACTCCCCCTTCTTCCACAGCTTGCTGCGCGACCGTGACCAGTAGTGCGCCTTGCCGGTTTCGAGGGTGAGGTTGAAGGCCTCGGCGTTCATGTACGCCACCATGAGCACCTCGCCGTCGGTCGCGTCGACCGTGACGCAGGTGATCAGGCCGTCGGCCTTCGCGAAATCGGGGGTGAATTGGGCTTCCACAGCTGCCTCCTGGTCCGGACGCCGGACCTTGCGTCCGGCCCCCGGAAGTCTAAACGAGCCTGGCTCTTGCGCTGCGTCGACTCCACGTGCCGGTCCTGGGGTATGGACGAGGGGTCCTTGGGGACTGTCCAGACCCGCGTTGTGGGCCTGGGGTATGGACGAGGGGTCTAGCCCGCATCCCGGCCTCACTCACCGGATCACGGTCAACCTTCGTAGGCGACCCGCACTGGTCGGCAGCCGGGTCATTCTCGTCGAAGAGCCTCCAACCGGCTAGGGTTTCCAGCATGGGTCCGAAACCTCGTCTGGTCTGTGCTGGCGAGCGAAACCGTGCCGCACGGCCCCGTTCGTGGGCCAACGTCGGACCTTTGGCGTCCTGAGTGTCGGCAACCATGGGCGAGCCGCGCAAACCAGTAGGAGCGACCAGAGTCGGGGCGCTGTCCCCGTCCCGCCGACTCGCGCACCTCGCAGTCTCCCTCTTCCAGGACCTCGAACTGCGCTCGCCTCGTACTCTGCTGCTGGTCTGGTCGGTGGGTCGACTGACGGTCTTCCTGGTCTGGGGCGTGTTCACTCCCGAAACCCAAGGTGACGTCGTCTACTACTTCCAACACATCGACAACATGTTCTCGGTCGGGCCAGAACTGACGATGCGGGAGTACCCGACGCCGGTGCTGTGGATGCTGGGGCTGCCATGGCTTCTCGGCCTGGGCACCCAGCAGGGCTACGTGATCGCCTTCGTGGGGCTGATGTTGCTGCTCGACATCGCCTTCTCGCTGAGCCTGTGGCGCGGTGGTGGGCGACTGCGAGCCCACGCGATCGTCTTCTGGACGCTCTTCGTGGTCTTCATCGGACCCACCGTCTACCTGCGGTTCGATCTGGTCACATCCGTGCTTGCCGGCTGGAGCCTGCTCCTGGTCGCGAGGGGGGCGTGGGCGTGGTCCGGCGCACTGGCCGGAACCGGTGCCGCAATCAAGCTGTGGCCGGCGCTGTTGTGGCCGGCATTGTGCGGGGGCTCGTCACGGCAGAAGTTGCGAGCGAGCCTCGGCTTCTGGGGTACCGGCGGGCTGCTCGCGCTGGTCTCACTGATCTGGGCCGGCTGGGATCGCCTGGTCTCCCCGCTGACCTGGCAATCCGGCCGCGGTCTGCAGGTCGAGTCAGTTTGGGCGAGCGTACCGATGCTCGGCCGTGCGCTCGGTCTGGGCGACTACGCGGTGACCATCTCCCGTTACCAGGCGTTCGAGATCTACGGCACCGGGGTGTCCTTGTGGACCGCTGCGGCCACCGTCGCCACCGCGCTCGGTATGCTTGGCATCGTCGTCGCCTACGCCTCGTGGTGGCGTCGTGGCGCGGGCAGCACCAGCGAGGCGGTGGCGCTCATGCTGCTGGTCATCTTGGTGATGATCGTCACGAACAAGACGTTCAGTCCGCAGTACATGATCTGGCTGGGTGGGCCGCATGCTGCCGGCTTCGCGCTGCTGGGACGCCGTCCGCCCAACACCGAGGGCTACTCGGTGGAGCGGCGGCGGCTCTGGGTGATTTCGTTGTTCATCCTGACCTGCACTGTGCTCACCGGCATCGTCTTCCCGATCGGCTACGACCCCCTGGTACGCGACTCTGGGTGGGCCGGCTGGTTCCGGTTGCCGGTCACCTTGATCCTGGTGGCCCGCAATGTGCTGATCACCGCTCTTCTGGGCTATGTGGTCTGGTGGGTTGCCGGCTTCGTCGCGCGCCGCCGACCCGGGAAGTAGGTACATGTCCCGCATCGGCAAGTCGATCTTGGCGCTGCTCACCTGGACGATCAGCCGGGTGCTGATGGCGGTGTTGTGGAGCCGCAGGGAGACGTTCATCGACAACGACGTGCGCTACTACTACTGGCAACTCGTGCACCACGGGATGGGTGACGGCTTGGTGGAGTATCCGACCCCTGTGGCCGTCCTGCTCCAATTGATCAGGCCAGCCTCCGGAAACACCGAATTGGGCTTCCGGATCGCCTTCGTCTTGGTGATGGGCCTGTTGGATGGCGCTGTCGCGGTCTGGCTGTGGACTGGCCACAGCCGCGTGGCGGCCACCTACTGGTCGGTGTTCACGTTCCTGATCGGTGCGCTGATCTGGTTCCGCATCGACCTGCTTCCGGCGGTGGCGGTGCTGGCCGGCTTGGTCTGGCTCAACCGCCGCCCCATCGCGTCCGGGGTAGCGATCGCGCTTGGAGCGGCCACCAAGTTCTGGCCGGCGATGCTCATCATCCCGATGCTGGGCACCGGGTCGACCGCCCGGAAACGGACGATCGGCTTCCTGGTCGCCGGCGGGACGCTGGGGCTCGCGTCGCTGCTCTTCTTCGGCTGGGATCGGTCAACCTCGCCGTTGACTTGGCAGTCGGATCGGGGCCTGCAGATTGAGTCGATCGTGGCGACGGTGCCGATGCTCCGTCATGCCTTCGGGCAACCAGATCTGTACCGCACCGAGCTTTCGAGCCACAACGCGTGGGAGATCTACGGCCCGCAAGTCGACTTCTGGCTGCGGGTGGCAGATGTCGCCATGCTGGGCAGCGTCGTGCTGGCGCTGCTGCTGGGCTGGCTGATCGCGCTCAACGGCTTCGGGTTGCCCGGCCGGAGGTCCTTCGGCACTGCTGACGACGGCGGTCAACTGCCCCGCACCCATGCGATCGTCCTTGCCCAACTCGCGATCATCTGCGCGTTCATCATCGCGAACAAGACCTTCAGCCCCCAGTACGTGATCTGGCTGGGTGGCCCGCTGACCGTCCTGATCGCGCTGCCGCTCCCCGGCAAGGACCGAACCGCTGCCCGCTGGCTGGCTGGCACAGGCCTGGCCATCGCGCTGCTCACCCACTTGGTCTTTCCGCTCAACTATTCGGGCTTGATCGCAGCCGACTCGACACTGGGTGACACGTTGTTGTTGGTCGGACGGAACTTGTTGATGGTGGTCTTCACCGTGGTAACCACCGTGGCGGCCATTCGCGCGGCGATGGCGATCGGACGCCCGCAACCCGCCGTCTCCGCCACGTGATTCGCCGTCAGGTCCTGCCGAGCCGCTCCCAAGTTGGGCAGCCGTCAGTCTAGAGTTGAGCGCACAATCTTCTGGAAGGGGCGAAGCGGCTTCGACCGCAACGATTATGTCCAACTTTGAAGACTTCGGTGCCAACGACTGGCTCATCGAAGAGATGCGTGAGCGTTATCAGAACGACCCGTCCTCTGTCGATCAGGCTTGGGTTGACTTCTTCCGGAAGCATGCCGCTGCTTCCTCGGCGGCGACTGCCGGCGTGGGCCCCGCTTTTGAACAAACCCCCGCCGAGGTGACCCCGGCACCGAGTCCGGCGCCCACCACCGCTGAAGCGGCAGCCGCCACCCCAGTCGCTGAAGTGGCAGCGGCCGAACCCGCTCCGTCCCGGGCCGCCCGGCCGGCGGCCGTACCAGCGACAAGCGCGCCGGTGGCAACCGTGGAACGCCGCGAACTCAGCACCGAGACCCCGCACCAGCCGGGCACGTCCGGTGGTTTGGGGCCGGAAGTCCCGAATCCGTTCGACCGCCCGCAACTTTCGAGCGCCGAGCCACGCCGAACCGTGTTGAGGGGCGCCCCGATGCGCACCGCGCGCAACATGGACGCGTCGCTGTCGATGCCGACCGCCACCTCGGTGCGCACCATCCCGATGAAGCTGGTCATCGAGAACCGCGCGACCATCAACAACTTCCTACGTCGTAGCCGCGGCGGGAAGGTCAGCTTCACCCACTTGATCGCCTATGCGATGGTGCAGGCGATCAAGCTCATCCCGGCGATGAACTGTAGCTACGAAGAAACCGAGGACGGCAAGCCGGTGCTGGTCGAGAACTCGGACGTGAACCTGGGCATCGCGGTCGACGTGGTCAAAGGTGAACAGCGCCAGCTCTTGGTGCCGAACATCAAGGCCTGCGAGGATCTCAACTTCGCGCAGTTCTATGCCGCCTACGAGACCTTGCTCCGCAAGTCCCGCGAGGGCAAGCTCACCGTGGACGACTTCGCTCGAACGACCGTGTCGATCACGAACCCGGGCGGGCTGGGCACCAGCATGTCAGTGCCGCGGTTGATGCCGGGGCAGGGCACCATCCTGGGTGTCGGCGCCATCGACTACACCCCCGATTTCGGGGGCACCGCGCAGACGAACCTCACAGAGATGGCGGTCAGCAAGGTCACCACACTGACCTCCACCTACGACCACCGGGTCATCCAAGGTGCACAGAGCGGCGAGTTCCTGCGAGCGATTCACACGCTGCTGGAGGGCGCCGACAACTTCTATGAGGGCATCTTCGAGGCGCTGCGCATCCCGTACCCGCCGATCAAGTGGGCGCCCGACATCCCGATCACCCGCTTCCACCAGGTCGGCAAGCAGGCCCGCGTGGCCCGGCTGGTGCAGGGCTACCGCTCCTTCGGTCACCTCCAGGCAGACATCGACCCGCTCGAGTACAAGATGCGCAGCCATTCCGAGCTTGAGCTTGAGACCCACGGGTTGACCCTGTGGGACCTCGACCGCGAGTTCCCGGTCGGCAAATTCGCCGGCATGGACGAAGGGTTCATGACCCTGCGGAAGATCATCGACATCCTGCGCGACTCCTACGCCCACACCCTGGGCATCGAGTACATGCACATCCACGACCCCGAGCAGCGCCGCTGGTTCCAGGCGCGAGTCGAGCAGCCGCATTCGCCGCGGCCGCGGGAAGGTCACCTGCGTATCCTCGACCAGCTGTCCGAAGCAGAGGTCTTCGAGACTTTCCTGCAAACCAAATACGTCGGTCAGACGCGCTTCAGCCTTGAGGGGGCGGAATCAGCGATAGTCATCCTGGCCGAACTGTGTGAGCGGGCCGCCGACGGCTTGGTCGATGAGGTCTGCATCGGCATGCCACATCGCGGCAGGCTGAACGTGCTGACCAACATCGTCGGCAAGCTGTACTCGCAGGTCTTCCGCGAGTTCGACCACCAGGCCGAGGGCGATGCGGTTATTTCGGGGGACGTCAAGTACCACCTGGGTGCCGACGGCGAGTACGTGGCCGCCAGCGGACGCACGGTGCGCGCGTCCGTGGCGGCCAATCCGTCGCACTTGGAGGCCGTCGACCCTGTGGTGCAGGGCATCGCGCGTGCCAAGAACGACCAGTTGCCCGGCTCCGGCTTCGCAGTGATGCCAGTGCTGATGCACGGCGACGCGTCCTTCGCCGGGCAGGGTGTGATCTACGAGACCCTGCAAATGAGCCAGCTGGTCGGCTACCGCAACGGCGGCACCGTGCACCTGGTGGTGAACAACCAGATCGGATTCACCACTGGCCCGGCCGATGCCCGCAGCTCGGTCTACTGCACCGACGTCGCGAAGGCCGTGCAGGCCCCGGTGATCCACGTCAACGGCGATGATCCCGACGCCTGTGCGCTGGCCGCCCAGGTGGCCTTCGAGTTCCGGGAGCGTTTCCACAAGGACGTCGTCATCGACATGCTCTGCTACCGTCGGCGCGGCCACAACGAGGGCGATGAACCGAGTTTCACCCAGCCGCTGACCTACAACCTGATCGAGAAAAAGCGTCCGGTGCGCAAGTTGTACACCGAGCAGTTGATCGGTCGTGGCGACATCTCGCTCGAGGACGCCGAGAACGCGGTGAACAAGTTCCGCGACCGGCTGGAGGAGGTCTTCGCCAACGTCCGCAACCCCGATGCCCCGAAGGAGCCCGCAGAATATCGGCTGGCGCCGGCCTATCCGGCCAAGGCGAGCATGCGGGTCGGTACCGCGACCACGGTCGCCGAAATGGCGAAGGTGGCTGCCGTCTACAGCAACCTGCCCGAGGGGTTCAACGTGCACCCGAAGGTCGCCCCCCAGTTGGCACGCCGGGCGCAGTCGATCCTCGCCGGGCCGATCGACTGGGCGACCGCCGAACTGCTTGCCTTCGGCACCCTGCTGATGGAGGGGCACCCGGTCCGGTTGGCCGGCCAGGATTCCCGGCGCGGAACGTTCAGCCAACGATTCGGGGCCATCGTCGACCGCGAGACCAACGAATCCTGGGTGCCGCTCAAGCACCTGGCCGCTGATCAGGCGCGATTCGACATCTACGATTCATTCCTTAGCGAGTACGCCGCGATGGGCTTCGAATACGGCTACTCGGTGGCCGCGCCGGAGGCGCTGGTCTGCTGGGAGGCGCAGTATGGCGATTTCTCGAACGGCGGCCAGATCATCATCGACGAGTTCATCGCCTCCGGGTTCGCCAAGTGGACGCAGAAGTCGGGCGTCGTGCTGCTGCTCCCCCACGGTTACGAAGGCGCCGGTCCCGATCACTCGAGCGCTCGGATCGAACGCTTCCTGCAACTGTGTGTCAACAACAACCTGGCGGTCTGCCAGCCGTCCACACCGGCCAGCTACTTCCACCTGCTCCGCCAGCATGCGCAAGTCAACTGGCACCGGCCGGTGATCATCGCCACCCCGAAGTCGATGCTGCGCAACAAACTCGCGATGTCGATGCCCGAGGACTTCACCACCGGCAAGTGGCGCCCGATCCAGGGCGACCCGACCATCGAAGATCCCGGCACCGTGAAACGGATCCTGCTGTGCTCGGGCAAGGTGCGCTGGGAACTGGTCCGCGAACGTACGCGGATGGGCCTGGACCAACAGGTGGCGATCATCACCCTCGAGCGGCTCTTCCCCCACGGCCACGCGGAGTTGGCCGCCGAACTGGCGAACTACCCGCAGGTTGGCGACTACCGCTGGATCCAGGAGGAGCCCGAGAATCAAGGGCCGTGGGAATTCCTGAAGCTGCACCTGGTGCCGTTGATGAGCGAGACCCTCGGACGCGAATTCGTCCTCCGGCCGTTCACCCGTGAGCCGGCGGCTGCCGCTTCAACAGGCTCGCCGCGCGTCCACATGATCGAGGAGGACGCGCTCCTGCAGGCTGCGCTGAGCGACGACTGAAGTCAGCCCAGGGAAACTGCGGCAATTTCCATGGCAAGCTCTTCCGCCGGACGACCTATCATGGCAGGGTTGTCCCGGCAGATGAAAATTGGTCAAGAAGGAGCCGCAACCCATGGACTGGCGCCATCGCGCAGAGTGCCTCACGGAAGACCCCGAGCTGTTCTTCCCAGTCGGCACCACAGGCCCTGCCCTGGCGCAGGTGGAAGAGGCCAAGAAGGTCTGTCGCCGCTGTGAGGTTCGGGAGGAATGCCTGCGCTGGGCGCTCGAGGCCGGCCAGGACCACGGGGTTTGGGGCGGCATGTCCGAAGATGAACGTCGGGCCATGAAGCGGCGCGCATCGCGCGCACGGTTGCGGAACAGCTAGGCGACTTGTCGTTATTGGGCGTGCGCCCACATGACGCGCACCCGGGCGGTCGAGCCGTCGCCGGCGTTGTTGGACAAGGTGAACTCGCCGTCCAGGTCGGTGATCAGCGTCGAGACGATCGACAGGCCCAGACTGCTCCTGCCGCGTAGGTCGAAGTCGTCTGGCAGACCGGCGCCGTCGTCGATCACCTCCAGCACGAGATCACTGGCACTTCGCTCGACCCGGACCAAGACCTCACCGTTGTTGCTACGCAGGCCATGCTCGATGGCGTTTTGGCAGAGCTCGGTAAGTACCATGGCAAGCGAGGTGGCGATGTTGCCGGGGACCAGCCCGAAAGAGCCCTGACGGCGCGCGTGAACCTGGCCACCCGCCGATGCCACGTCCCCGGCCATCAGCAGGATCCGATCGGCGATGTCATCGAATACGACGCATTCGTCGAAGCCCTGCGAGAGAATTTCGTGCACCGCAGCGATGGACTGCACACGACGCATAGCGTCGCGCAGCGCATCGCGTCCCTCCGCGGAGTTCATCCGGCGTGACTGCAGCCTGAGCAACGCGGCCACCGTCTGCAGATTGTTCTTCACCCGGTGGTGGATCTCGCGAATGGTGGCGTCCTTGGTCACCAATTGTCGTTCGCGTTCTCGCAGCGCAGTGACGTCACGACACAGGGCCACCGTGGCCACCCACTCGCCATGACGCACCAGCGGCACCACTCGCATGCGGACGCTGGCCTGCGGCTCCTCGACGGTGACCTCCCAGACGATCCGGCTGGGGTTGCTGGTCTGCGCCGCCTGCAGTTCGCGACTGAACTCGTCGGCCAGCGCTGGGGCCAGGTGGCGGACGTCATCCCCAACCAGGTCGCCGGCGAAACCGAGCCGGCGTAGGCAGCTGACGGCGTTCGGACTGGCGTAGGTGACGGTGCCGTCGGTGTCGATCCACATCAGCCCGTCGCCGGCTCGCGGGCTGGTGGTGGGATCGCTGGGCGGCTCGATCGGGAACTCGCCGTGCAGCAGCATGTCGCTGAGCGTGTCGGCGACCGCAAGGTAGGTGTCCTCCAGCGCGCCGGGTGCCCGGACGCCCATCCGGTTGGTGTGGCGTTCGAGGATCGCGATCACGTCGTCGTGTCGAACGATCGGGATCGCCATCACGTCGACCGGGATTCCGGCCTGCAGCCGGTTGTCGCTCGTCTCGCAGATGTCCCGGCTCAGCCAGGCGCAGGTGACCAGCGATTCATGGTCGTAGCTGATGACCGCTCCGATCACCTCGTCCTCAAGCGCGGTAGGTCCGGTGGTGGGACGAATCTGGGCGCCCGCCCAGAAGACGTTCTCGTCCTTGTCGTCGGGCAGCCAGAGCACCAGATCGGAGAAGCTGGTGTCGGCCAGCAGGTGCCACTCGCGCACCAGCGAGAGCAGCCACGCGCGGTCATCGGCATTGAGGTGGGTGTGCTCAGCCAACACTTTGGACAACCGCAGCATGGGCCCTACTCTAGGCGCCGTCACCGGCGGCGCAGCCATCCCGATACGTGATGAGCCCCGTTTGGGGTGCGCGCCTGCAGTTTGGCATTATTGACAACCGCGCACACGATCCCGACAACGGGAGATCAGGAGGTCAGTATGGGTAAGGGTGGACGTAAGCGTCGCGCTCGACGCAAGAATGCCGCGAACCACGGCAAGCGGCCAAACGCCTGAGCCAAATCAGTACGAGACCAATCGGCCCCGACAGCACCTTGCTGCGGGGCTGATGTCGTTCAGTGTGTCTGCCAGCGAATGGTGAGTTGGGAGACCCGGACTCGAAGCGTTGGCGGGGCGGTCGTGGGACCGTAGCAGCGCCGCAGCAGGCCGCTGATGAATTCCTCCGCGTCGAAGCTGTCCATGCACTTCTCGCAGGCGAGCAGGTGGTGTCGGATCTCATCGGCCTCCGACTCGGCCAGTTCACCATGCAGAAAGGCGTGGACGCTGCGCATCGCGAGGATGCACTGATCCTCCACGTCCAAGGGTTCGGGCTGCTCAATCATCTTGGCCGTCACTTTCGCGGCCGATGCCCCGCTGCCTCGCGTAGTCACCGAGCTTGTCCCGAAGTTGCCCGCGTCCCCGGTTGAGCCGCGACATCACGGTCCCGATCGGGGTGCCCATGATCTCGGCTATCTCCTTGTAGGAGAAGCCCTCCACGTCGGCGAGCAGTACGGCCTGCCGGAAGTCGGGCGAAAGCGACTCCAGCGCGTCGGTGATCACGGTGTCTGGCAGCTTGTCAAGCGCCTCGCGTTCGGCCGAAGGGAGGCCGCCCGAGCTGTGTGAGGCGGCGCGGGCGAGTTGCCAGTCTTCGACATCAACCGAGCCGCTGATCTTCGGCTGGCGCTGGGCCTTGCGGTAGCTGTTGATGTAGGTGTTGGTCAGGATTCGGTACAGCCACGCCTTCAGGTTCGTGCCCGGGGTGAACTGATCGAAGGAGCTAAACGCCTTGGCGTAGGTCTCCTGCACCACATCCTCCGCGTCGGCGGGGTTGCGGGTCATCCGCAGGGCGGCTCCATAGAGCTGGTCGAGGTAGCCCATGGCGTCCCGCTCGAATCTTGCGGCGCGTTCAGCGTCGGTTTCGGTGTCACGCACATCGGTACTGGGAATCGTCATCGCAGGCCACAATACCGAATCCCGCGCAACAGGGCTGTACCCTCCTGACCGGGAGGTGGCCGGTGGGCGACCCAGTAGGGCTGTTTGCATGTTGTTTGGAACGTTCGCGACGCCCTGACTATTCCAGTTCTACCGGGCTGACCAGTTCGGGGCCGTCGTTGCCGACCTGATTCACCTTGGTGGAAACCGGCCGGGCAAGCATCTCGCCAGGCTCGGGGATGTGCACCAACGCCTTCGCCGCCGAGGCGTCGGTGCAGGCGGGATCGAGCCACGCGTCCCAGTTCTCGCGGGACACCTGCACCGGCATTCTGTCGTGGATGGCGCCCAGATCGTCCGCTGCCTGCGTCGTGATGATCGCACAGGTGACTAGCCAATCGCCGCCCGACCCGTCGCGCCAGAACTCGTAGACGCCTGCCATCACCATCAGACCGTGGGCGGGGAGGATGAAGTAGGGCTGTTTGTAGCTTCGTCCTTGCCGGCTGGCCGCCCGCCACTCGTAGTAGCCGTCGGCCGGTAGCAGGCAGCGCCGGGACGCGAACGCCTTGCGGAAGGCCGGTTTGACGTCAACGGTCTCCAGCCGGGCGTTGATCATCCGGGCGCCGGCGTTCGGGGTCTTCGACCAGCTCGGCACCAAACCCCAGCGCAACCCGGTGAGCAACCTGATGTCGCCCTGCTCGCGGGTGCGCTCCAGCACCGCAGGCACCAGGTCGGTCGGTGCAATGTTCCATCGTGGCCTCGACCACTGCGCCAGCCCCTCCGGCCCGACGGCTGGCAGTGCGTCCGGCACCTCGTCGACCTCGAAGATCTCGATCAGCTTGTCCGGATGCGTCGAGGCGGCATAGCGACCACACATGGTTACAACCTAACCCGTCAGCGATCAGCCCACAGGGTCGAATTCGACGGAACTGCCTCGCCCGGGTATCCCGAGCGGGTAGGAATGGACTATGTCATTGCTGCGCTTCGCCGGTCGAGTCCTTTTCTCTGCCTACTACGTGACAGATGGGTACCAGTTGCTGACCAAACCGGACCAGAACGCCGACCAGATCGCCTCGACTGTTGACCGAGTGGTGCCTGCGGTGCAGTCCTTCCTTCCCCCCGAGACCGCCGACCGGGTGCCCGAAGATGCGCGCACTTGGACGCGGCTCCTCGGCCTGGCACAGATCATCGGCGGCGTCGCCTACGCCACCGGCATCGCCCGGCGTCCCGGCGCTGTGCTGCTGGCCGCAGCCACCCTGCCACGCGTGATTGGTGCTTCGGAGTCGAAGGGTCGTTCGGGCATGCTCAGCCAGTTGGCGCTGTTCGGGGCCGCGATCACGGCCACTCAGGACACCGCCGGACGCCCGAGTCTCGCCTGGCGTGCGGAGCAGTCCCGGGCGGTCGCGGGCAAGAACGCCAAGAAGGCCTCCGAAGCAGTCGGACGCAACCTGGGGCAGGCCGAGAAGAACGTGAAGAAGAGCGCCAAGAAGGT
>RRZU010075963.1_pt1 | contig 24205 bp, 19 predicted proteins | sample 2165561 | NCBI WGS metagenome assembly RRZU01 (sample SAMN10456909, study PRJNA506462) | wastewater metagenome | isolation source: wastewater sludge | place: USA: Moscow, Idaho | reverse complement strand
TGAAAGGAATAATATTCCAGCATTAATTGCATTTGGTTCAAAATACCTAGCTAATATGGAATACAATGAAATAAGAGCGGTAGTAGATAGCTTAAAGGTAAATAGCAAAGTGGATGTTTTTTTACATCTAGACCATACATCAGATATTGAATTGATAAAAAAAGCAATTGAAAATAATTTTGATTCGGTAATGTATGATGGTTCAAGATTATCTTTTGAAGAAAATCTTGAAAACACTAAAAAAGTTGTAGAGTTAGCACATGGGAAAAATATATCTGTTGAGGCAGAATTAGGAAGTATTGCAATTGGAGAAGATTCTCATGAAGGCTTTAAAGGTGATATTGGTAAATATACAGACCCAGAAAAAGCAGAGATATTTGTAAAGGAAACAAATGTGGATTTTCTTGCAGTTTCCATAGGCACAGTTCATGGGAATTATATAGGTGAACCAGAGATAAGAATAGATATATTAAAGGAAATTAACAAAAGATTGCAAATACCATTAGTATTACATGGAGGATCAGGAACACCAGAAGATAAAATTATAGAATCAATAAATAATGGTATTTCAAAGATTAATGTAAATACTGAGATATCAACTTATACAGTTGAAAAGACAAAAGAGTTTTTAGAGTCAAATAAAGTTCATCTTTCAGAATTATATTTAAAACAACAGGGGTTTATGGAAGTAATTATAGAAAATTATATTAAATTATTTAAAAACAATTAAAGGGGGATAAAAATGGAGGGTACAGGTTTATTTATAGCTTTTTTATTTTCAATATTTTTAGTAATGTTTATGATAATTAAATTAAAAGTAAATGCATTTATATCATTATTAGGTGTATCATTCTTTCTTGGCTTAGTGACAAGAATGCCATTGGCAGAAATACCAAGTACAATTGCATCGGGTTTTGGTGGAACTCTTCAAGGAGTAGGTATAGTAATAGCATTGGGAATTATATTAGGTGAAATTTTACACAGAACAGGTTGTACTGAACAAATAGCAAACACTATGTTAAAAATATTTGGTGTGGAAAATAGTCCATTGGCAATGACTATAACTGGATATATAGTTTCAATACCAGTATTTTTTGATGCAGCATTTGTTATTTTAGTAGAATTGGCAAGACAATTAAGCCAAAAGACAAAAAAACCTTTTGTTACTTATGTAACTGGTCTTTCAGTGGGATTAATAGTAGCACATTGTATTGTAATACCAACCCCAGGACCATTGGCAGTAGTAGGTAATATGGGAATAAATGTTGGAGTATTTTTACTATATTCACTGATTGTGTCAGTGCCAGCAACTTTAATTGGTGGTTGGTTATTTGGATTATACTTAGGAAAGAAAGCAGAGAAATATGGTAAGGAAAATATTTATGGAAATGAGTCAATAGTAGAAGAAAAAGAAAGAAAAGGTCCGAAGCCATCAGGTGCATTATCAATATTTCTATTAATATTCCCTATATTGTTAATACTTTCAGGTACAGTTATGGGAATGGTATTAGAAGAAGGAAATGCATTATTATCATTTTTTAAATTTATAGGTGATAAGAACACAGCATTATTCTTAGGAGTTATACTAAGTATAATAGCATTAAGAAAATACTTTGATGAGCCATTGGAAGAAATTATATCTTCAGCTGGTTCACAAGCAGGTATGATAATGTTAATAACAGGAGCTGGTGGAGCTTTTGGAGCAGTTATAAGTGGAACAGGTATTGGTGATTATTTAGTTAATACAATGCAAGGTTGGGGATTATCATTAATAATTCTGTCATTCTTAATAAGTCAAATACTAAGAGCTTCATTGGGTTCTGCAACAGTTGCATTAGTTACAACTTCAGCAATAATGGCACCAATGATTGCACAAACAGGAGATTCTGGAGTATTAATTGCTTTAGCAATATGTTTAGGTGGAATTGGTGGTTCATTACCAAATGACTCAGGATTCTGGGTTGTAAATAGATTTTCAGGCTTCTCAATGACAGATACATTAAAGTCTTGGACATTAGGAGGAACTATAGCAGGAGTTACAGGGTTGATAATTGTATTAATTTTAAATATGTTTTCATCAGTATTACCTGGATTATTATAGAGGTGAGCTATGAAAAATATAGTAACTTTAGATATAGGAACTTCAGGAATGAATGCATCTGTTATAGATGAAAAGGGAAGAATATTGTTTAGCAATAATGTAGCTTATACTGCTATGTATATTCAACCCAATTTAGTTGAGCAAGATCCAAATGATTGGTATAGTTCTTCATTAATAGTATTAGAAAAAGTTGGAGAATTTATAAAAAAAGAAAAAATTGAACTAGAAGCAATGGCAGTTACATCTCAAAGAGCTTCGGTTATACCTGTAGATAGAGAGGGAAATTATTTATCAAATGCTATAATGTGGCAAGATAAAAGATCTATAAAGATAAGTGAAGATATGGAAAGAATAATGTCCATGGAAGAAATATATAATAAAACTGGACTTAGAATAAATCCATATTTCTCATTGCCGAGAATCTTATGGCTTAAAGTAAATGAACCAGAAATCTACAATAAGACTTATAAATTCTTAGGAGTACAGGATTATGTAGTTAATAAACTTACTGGTGAATTTAAAACCGATTGGAGTCAAGCTTCAAGAACTATGTTAATGAATATTACTAATTTTAAATGGGAAGATGAGATAATTGAAAAATTTAATATTGATAGTTCAAAATTATGTGAAATAGTAGCTCCAGGAGCAAAATGTGGAAGTATTACCGAAGAAATTTCAGTTAAGACAAATTTACCAAAAGGGCTTCCAGTAATATTGGCTGGTGGAGATCAACAAAATGCTGCATTGGCATTAAAGATAATAGAGCCAAGAGTTGCTGAGGCAAATACTGGAACAGGTTCTTTTGTTATAGCACATTCAGAAAAGCCAGTATTTGATAAGGAATGTAGAGTGGTATGTTCTGCTTCTGCAATACCAGGAAAGTGGATTGTTGAAGCTGGGATATTTAATACAGGGGCTATTTATGATTGGTATAAAAATGAATTTAACAGTGATGAAGTAAAATTTGAAGATATAAATGCAATTGTTGAAGGTTCACCAACAGGAGCAAACCAAGTAATGCTAATACCACATTTTCAAGGAAGTGCTGCACCATATTGGAATCCAAAATCTAAGGGAATGTTATTTAATCTGTCATTGGGAACAAAGAAAGCAGATATTGGTAGAGCAATCTTAGAAGGAATTGCAATGGAAATTGCTGAGAATATTGAATTAATAGATGAACTAATTGGTGGAATTGATACAGTAAGTATAGCAGGCGGGCTTACAAGATTTAATAAATTTAATGAAATACAAGCAAATTGTTTTAATAAACCTGTTATAACTTATGAAAATACTGAAGCAACTTCATTAGGAGCAGCTATGAATTCATTTGTAACATTGGGAGTTTATAGTGATATACAGGAAGCATTTGAAAATATGTCAGAGGAAATAGCAGCAACTTTTCATCCAGTAGAAGAAAAAGTGGCAATATATAGAAAACTAAGAGTGCGAAAAAATATGCTTTATAATAGTTTAAATGATACAAATATTTTTGATGAGTTTATAAATAGTATTTAAATTTAATAAATAGTATTATAAAAAGTCCGTATTTTTCTAAAAATACGGACTTTTTATAATAATCAATACTATAATATATTTGAATAAATTAAGCTTTATTCTGTACTCCATTTATTCCATCTTCTATGTTCATATTTGCCTAAATCATTATCTTTAAGAATTTCAATATTTTTAGATATTTTCTTTAACATCATATCCTTATGCTCAGGTAATCTTCCTTTAATGGGAATTATATTATTTTTATGTGTTCCATTAAATATTGTATTTTTCATATTTAGATTTTTTAATAATAGATATTCTTCCTCAAGTGATTCTATTGGGCTTAATCGTTTAAATTCCCTAGTTCTAACTTTTTCGGCTAGTGGTGCATTGGCAAATAGAACAAGATTTACTACAGTCAATTCAAAGGGATGCACTTTATTTAATAGTTTGGCTGTTTCTAATGCATGGATTTTAGAATTTTCAACTCCTCCAAGCCCAAGCATTATATAAATTGAATAATCCATATATGCTTCTTCTAGCTTTTTCATAGCATTTAAATTATCAATACTATTTACGCCTTTTTTATGAAAATTAAGGACGATATCAGAACCAGATTCTATCCCAATAGAAAGATTATTATATTTATATTTTTTTAGTAGTTCTAAATCATCTACTGTTTTATTTAATATATCATCAGCTCTTGCAAAGGAAGAAATATATTTTATCTTAGGAAAATATGATTCTATTAACTTAGATATCTCTATAAGATAGTTTGTACTTAAGACAAAGGGATTGCCACCAATTAGTACAATCTTTTCAATATCTCTTCTATTATATTTATTTATAAATACAAGCTTTTTTAATTTATCTTCTATTTCTTCAAGTTTCAATATTTTAAACTTAAGTCCATGATTTAAATCACAATAAAGACATTTATTATAACTACAAGATACAGTTACAGGAATAGATAGATTAACTGATTCTGCCATGGGTACATAAATGTAAATACCATATTCCTTTGTATAGATTTCATTATAATATGTTCTTGCTTTTTCAATAAATTCATTATCTATATTAATCACCTCTATTCATATAATACAAATCTATGTGTTTGTGAAATCGATTTTATGGAAGGATCAAAGTATCTTAATTTACTACGGTTTTCAATATATTTGCTTTCTTCATATCTATTTAGTGAATCCCAAGTAGTGTCAAATATAACCCATCTATTATCAATAAAGGCTTCATTCCAAACATGATTTAAATTGGCATTTAAGCTTTCTTCATTCCAATTATCTTCACCACTAACTGTTCCCAGTGCATAACCATATACAAGCCTAGTTGGTATATTAATAGACCTAGCTAGTGCCAATGCAAGTTCAGCATAGCCCTCACAAACAGCTCTTGATTCTATTAAAGTAGTATATGCATCATTTTTGCCACGATTATTGTATTTTAGTGAATCAAAATCATAATATATATTATTTGAAACCCATTTATGGATTGCAAGTAACTTTTCATAATCTGTGCTAAGTCCTTTTGTTATTTCAACTGCTAAATCTTTCATTATAATTTTTTCTTCATCATTTAAATAATGTAAATCCAAATAATTATTATTTGGAATGATATTATTATCAATAAATTGATTTATATTATTCTCATAAGTAATAGGGCTATTAAGTATTGCATGATCATCTAAATATTCAATTTGAAAATTATATACGCTTGGATAATAACTATTTAATTTATGTGTATTAATAGTTATAGCAAGGGATTTCACCTCTTCTATATTGTAGAATTTAAATTTTTTATGAAATCTATTATTAAAGATTCTCATAGTATTTAAATAATCTAGCACAATTTCCTTTCCGTTCTCATCAAAAAATTTCATACTCCAAGTTTGAGAATCTGTATTTATCCCCTCAATATAAAGGACATCCTCTTCTATATACAGTTTTAAATAATTTTTATTATAATAATTTGATACAAATTCATTGTCATTATCCACAGGTATTATATTTTCATATGAATTAAACTTCACACCAAATGGGAATTGAGGTGTATCATCAAAATTATCCAAATTAATTATGTAAAAATAATTTTTTATTTCTTCAAAGTTATTTTGAATCTGAGAATTATATTCATTATGTAATTCTTCAAGAAAATTGGTTTTTATATAATTATTTTCAATTAAATCAAATAGATTTGGTTTTCTATATATTTTATTTTCAATTAACTCTTCAAGATAATTACTTAGATATTCATCTTTAGAATTTATAAATGAGTTATCAATTGCAAACACAGAACTAGAAAATATAATAAATATCATTATTAAAGATATAATTTTTTTCATAGCAACCTCCTTGATTTGATATATAATAGAATAAAAGATAATATATCAAATCTTTATTTAATTATACCCATTTTATATACAATACTTAAAATAAATAATTTTGAATTAATTATTTTATTTAATACAAAATATGTTAAAATTTATATTATAAGAAGAAAAGGGGGATTTATATGATAAAAGTAGAAGTTTGTATGGGAACTCATTGTAGTATGATGGGTGGTTTAAATCTTTATGAAGATATTGAAAATATTCAAAAACAATATCCTGAGAAGATAAACTTAACTATGGAAAAATGTTTTAAAGTATGTGATGAGGGAAAGAAAACTCCTGTATTGAGAATAAATGATGAATTAAGAGTATCAGCAAAATCTGAAGAGATAATTTCAGAACTATTGGAGTTGATAGAAGAATGATGAGAGGTTTATATACTCCAATTACATATATTAGAAGACAAGTATTTATGGAAATAGCAAAGATTGCTTGGGAAGGAAGAGATCCTATAGAGGTTGATGATATTCCATACAAAGTTATAGATGGTGAAGTAGCACATTATAGAGGCTCTGTATTTCACGAAAGAGCAATTGTTGCTGCAAGGACAAGATATGGTTTAGGTTTAGATAGAGAATATGATGGAGAAAATAAAAGACTTTCTATAAATATAGATAAGGCAGTAACTACAAATAGTATTATAGAAGAACCTTTGGTGAATGTAATACCTTTTGCTTGTGATGCATGTGAAGAATCAAAACATTTTGTAACAGATAATTGCAGAAAATGTATAGGACATCCTTGTATGGTTACTTGTCCTGTAAATGCAATTAGCATTGGAAAAGATGCTGCAATTATAGATAAGGAAAAATGTATCGACTGTGGAAAATGTAATAATGCTTGTCCATATTCTGCAATAGTAAAAAAATCGAGACCTTGTAAAGAAGCTTGTGGTGCAGATGCAATTGAATCAGATGAATTAGGTAGAGCAAAGATAAATCATGATAAATGTGTAAATTGCGGGATGTGTATTGTAAATTGTCCTTTTGCAGCTATTACTGATAAATCAGACATATTTCAATTGGTATTATCTATAAAAGCTGGAGAAAAAATTCATGGAATTATAGCACCGTCTTTTGTAGGACAATTTGGTCCATTGGCAACTCCTTCAAAAATTGTCAAGGCAATAAAAAAATTAGGTTTTCATGAAGTAGTGGAAGTCGCATTGGGAGCAGATATTGCAGCAAAAGAAGAGGCTGAAGAATTTCCTAAAATAGTTCCAAGTGAACAACCATTTTTAGGTACTTCCTGTTGTCCATCATGGACATTGACAGTTAAAAAATTCTTCCCTGAATTAGAAAAATATGTTTCATTGTCAAGTACGCCGATGTTAGAAACGGCAAAAGAAGTTAGAAAGAGAAGTCCAGATGGAAAGATTATATTTATAGGACCATGTGTTGCAAAGAAAATAGAAGCAATGGAAGAGGAAGTTAGACCTTATGTGGATTTTGTAATAACTTATGAAGAATTGGCAGCAATCTTTGTAGCAGCAGGAATAGATATTGCTGATATGGAAGATGATATTGATTTAGTAGACGATGCATCTCGTTCAGGTAGAAACTTTGCTTATGCATCTGGAGTTGCAGAGGCAGTAAAAGATAGTATAAAAGCCAAAGATGGTATTGAAATAAAAACATTTAATGCAATGGGTATTGCAGAATGTAGAAAGATGTTAACTTTAGCTAAGGTTGGAAAATATGATGGATATTTAATTGAGGGAATGGGTTGCCCTGGAGGATGTGTAGGAGGAGCAGGTACTTTACTTCAAATTGATAGAGGAAAGAAAGAAGTTCAAAAATTTGCTGATGCTTCAGCTTATAAAACAATATACGACAATCCAAAACTAAATGAAGAATAATATTTGAACTAGAAGACAATTGTTTTCTAGTTCTTTTTATAGAAGATCATGTAAAAAGAGTAGATAATTTTATCTACTCTTTAACCAGCAATTTTAATCTATAATAAATTTATGTGTAACGACCTTTCCTTTTCACTAATAATTGCTGGTATTATATAGTATAAAATTAACATAATTATCACCCCGAGAATAATAAAATTAATGTTTACATATTTAAAGATAAGTTCAACAATTAATGAAATGAAAATATCAATAAATAAATTTTTGAAAAGTATAGGAATTGAACCCATAGATACACATAAATCTAAAAGTATAATACTTTTAATATATACCCTGTATAATAATATTAAATCTTTAAATGTAAGGATTAATTAATAAATTTATATAGGGTTTTACATAAAATATTATAAATAAAAAATAATTGTATACAATATTGTATACAATTATTTTTTTATATGTTATAGTATAAATATATTATACCTCTAAAATAATTTGAGGTGATTACAATCTATATAGATAATTTAAATAAAGAAGATTTAAAGTCAGATGAGTATATCTATAGGTTAATAAAATTAAAAATAGCCTATAAAGAATTATTTCCAAATACACAAATAGTTGAAAGTAAACTTTCTGAAGAGACAGGTATTAGCAGGACGCCAATAAGAGAAGCAATTAAGCGATTAAATTATGAGGGGATAGTAGATATTGTTCCAAATAAAGGAGCGTTTATAACAGCGCCTACACCTAAAGCAATAAGAGATACCTATGAGTGCAAAATGTTATTAGAAGGTGAGGCTATAAAGCTTGCATGCGACAATATTACAGACAATGAAATAAGAGATTTAGAAGTTTTAATAGATAAAAAGCTTAATTTGCATATAACAAAAGACTTCACTAGTTTTTTATATTTTAATAAAGAGTTTCATATGATAATAGCAAATGCTTCTCAAAACGAATCATATATAAAATATATTCAAGAATTAATTAATAAAACAGATATATTTTTATTATTTTATGATAAGTTTATGACAACTACTACGGAAAATTCTTTAGCATTAAAAGAACACTCAATTATAATTGAAGCATTAAAGTCAAAAGATAAGGAAAAGTGTAAAGAAACAATAATTAGACATAATAAAATTACAGTAGAGGAATTAAGTTTAAAAGGTATAATATAATAATAAAATGACCCACAACCATATTCTAACACAAGAAAAATGGAATTATGTGGATCAGTTCTTCGCAGATATATTATATATTATACCTTCATATATATCAAGAAATATAAATGGAGGTTTTAAAATGAAAAAGGTAGAAATGCGTTATTTATCACAAGAGGACATAATGAGTCTTAAAATTGGGTGGGATGAAATTATCGAAAGAGTAAGTCTTGCAATGAGTGAGCAAACAAATGGAACGATAGAAAATCCACCTAAAAGAGGAATACATACCAAAAGTGATGCTTTCATTCATGAAATGCCTGTTTATTTAAAAGAAATGCAAGCATGTGGTATTAAATGGGTTAGTGGGTATTCATCAAATTATAAATATGGACTACCACAAATTTTAGGAGTACAAATTATGAATTCAACAGAAACAGGGGTTCCATTAGCAGTTATGGACTGTAGATGGATAACTGCAGTGCGTACTGCAGCAGCTACAGCGTTAACAGCAAAATATTGTGCAAAAAAAGATTCAAAAAGTATCGCAATAATAGGCGCAGGTGTACAAGGAAGGATGCATTTGCTAGCATTAAAACATGTTTTGCCTTCTATTGAAAGATGTCATATTTATGATATAAAAGAAGAATCAATGGATAAGTATATAGAGTCTATGTCAAAAGAATTAGATGTTGAAATACTGCCATTTATATCAATTAATGAAGCAGTAAAAAATGTAGATATATTAATAACATGTACACAAAAATTAGAAAAACCAATAATACCAGAAGGAGCAGTAAAACCGGGAATGTTTGCAGCAGGATTAGAAGCTGGAAGAGCATGGCCGGCTAGTATAATACATGGTGTTGATAAAGTAATAACTGATGATTTAAATCAAACATCATCCTATTCTGAATCAGGGGTTTTTGCAGGTGGTTTACCAGATTTTTATGCTGAGTTAGGTGAACTTGTAAATGGGAAGCAAGGTAGAGAAAATGATAATGAATCTATTTTGGCTTTTAATGTAGGTATAGCAGCAACAGATATTTCACTAGGTCAATATGTATATGAAAAAGCAGAAGAAAAAAATATAGGCCAAATACTTACACTGATGGAAGAAGATTTTTAATATTAAAAATCCTATATTATAAAACGAGGCAAATGCCTTTGTTTTATAATATAAAAAATAGAATAGGAGGATTAATATGAATAATAAAGATGATAAAGTTGTTAAAAAAGTACCTAGGCAAGTTAATTTTATTGAAGCAATTGTACTTTTGATATTAATTGTTGGAATAATGATATGGACAGCATTAATAGCAAAAACTCCAACAGCTATGGGTGTTTTATACTGTGCAATATTATGTGCTGTATATGGAATGGTATTAGGATATAAATGGGAAGATTTATTTGAGAATGTTTTAAATGTTGTATCAACAGCAATGCCAGCATTATTTTTCTTAATGTTAGTAGGTTTTGTAAGTGCAGCTTGGATAGCAAATGGTACAATACCATATTTAATATATTTAGGATTAAAAATAATACATCCAAAAATATTTTTGTTTGCTGCATTTTTATTAACAGCAATATCAAGTATGGTTACTGGATCAAGTTGGGCTATAGTTACTTCCCTAGGGCTAGCATTGGGAGGAATAGGAACGGGTTTAGGAATTCCATTAGCAATGTCAGCTGGTGCAATAGTATCTGGTGCATTTCTAGGAGATAAATGGTCGCCACTATCAGATACACCAAATTTAGCGGCAGCATCAACTGGACAGAATATAATTGACTTATTTAAAAGTATGATACCTACTTCTGGGATAGGAAGTATATTAGGTGGTATTGCTTTCTTAATTTTAGGATTTTTACTTCCAATAGGAGATAATATAAATATGTCAGGTATCTCTGATTTAATGAATGGACTTGCAAATAATTTCAATTTTAATATATTTTTATTGTTCCCAATCATTTTTGTATTTATTATGGCAGCATTAAAATTTTCAATACTACCTGTTTTAGTAATTGGAGTAGGTATAGGATTGGTTGAAGCAATAATATTTCAAGGGCAAACATTTTCAAGTTTAACAAATATTGTTTGGAATGGATATATTTCTAGTACAGGAATTGAAGCAATAGATATGCTTCTATCAAGAGGTGGTGCAATGTCACTTGCAGGTTTAGTATTACTTTTGTTCACCGCCTTTACATTTGCAGGAATAATTGAAAAAATTGGAGTACTGGACATAATAATGGAAAAATTACTAAAACTAGTAAGAAGCGAAGGAACACTTATACTTATGACCTTAATAACTTCAGCGATAACAGTATTTTTAAGTTCAAGTGTCTATGTATCTATTATACTTAATGGTAGAATGTACGATAAAGCATATAAAGATAAAAATATAGATACAATAATACTAAGTAGAACATTAATGGAAGGTAGTGCATATTTTGGAGGATTAGTACCTTGGAGTGGCGGAGCATTACTGGTGATATCGTCATTAGGTGTAGAGCCATGGTCATATATACCTTTTGTATTTGTAAATTGGTTTTGTATTTTAGTTACAATAATATGGGGTTATACAGGTAAATTTATGAATAAAAAGAAAGAGGAAGTATTATTAGTTAAATAAAACAATATACGACAATTCAAAACTAAATGAAGAATAATATTTGAACTAGAAGACAATTGTTTTCTAGTTCTTTTTATATAATGTTATGATAAAATATTATAAAGGGAGTGATATTATGATACTTATAAAAAATATTGAAATATATGCGCCTAGTTATATGGGAGTAAAGGATGTATTTATTGCAGATAATAAGATAATGCTAATAGAAGATAATATAGAAGTATTTAATGAAAAAATAAGAGTCATTGATGGGAGAAATAAAAAACTATTACCTGGATTTATAGATAATCATGTACATATAATTGGTGGAGGTGGAGAGGGAAGTTTTAAAACAAGAGTTCCTGAAATAAGTCTAAGTAAATTAACTGAGGCCGGTATAACAACTGTAATAGGATTACTTGGAACAGATTCTACAACTAGAAATATTGAAAATTTACTTGCTAAGGCAAAGGGACTAAAAGAAGAGGGGATATCTGTATATATTCACACTGGTGCTTATGCATATCCTTCTATAAATTTAACTGGTTCAGTAGTAAAGGATATTATGTTTATTGAAGAAATTATTGGTGTAAAAATTGCCTTATCTGACCATAGATCATCAAATATAACTAAGGATGAATTATCAAGGTTGGCATCGGATATAAGAGTTGCAGGTATGTTATCAAATAAAGCAGGAGTTGCAATAATCCACATGGGTGATGGAGATAAAAAACTATCACTAGTTAGAGAAATATTAAATGAAACGGATATTCCAGTTAAAACAATGATACCTACCCATGTAAATAGAAATAGAGAATTACTTGAAGATGCATTTGAATATGCAAAAATAGGTGGTATTATTGACTTAACTTGTGGAATAACTGACGATATGACACCATCAAAAGTAGTTTTAAATGCTGAAAAAGAAAATATACCATTGGAAAATATTATTATATCTTCAGATGGATATGGTAGCTGGTCAAATTATGATGAATATGGAAACCTTATTGAAATAGGTGTTTCATCAGTAGATAAATTATATGATGAATTTTGTAAAATGGTAGTAGAATTTAATATGGATATTGAAATGGCATTGAAGTTCTACACAGAAAATGTGGCAAAAGCATTAAAACTATATCCTAAAAAAGGAATTATTAGTGAAAATTCAGATGCAGATTTGCTTATAATAGATAATAATATGAAAATAGATATGGTAATAGCTAATGGAAAATTAATGATTGATAGTGGCGAAGTGCTAGTTAAAGGAACTTATGAAAAATAGACAGAGTAAATAACCCTGTCTATTTTTTTCTATTTTTAAGTTTAAAATACAAAAAAGTTCCAATTAAAGATACTACGATGGTTTCTATATATGGAAATGTGTTTAAAGCAATCATTGTTTTATTGTAGAAAGTGGAAAAAATATAACTCATAATAAATTGCACTATAAATGAACTAGTAAATAATATAAGAAAAATCATTATTTTGTTCATAATAACATCCTTTCTATAAAATTAGTATAAAGTTTATTATATATAAATATTAAACTAAAAATAAATATAAAATGGAGATTAAAATGAGAAAATGAACAGTGGAATCAACTATAAAAAGAGGATAATTAATGGTTTGTTTTCTTTTTATTTTAAAAATATTTATTCTAAAATATGATAAGTTTAAATTTAAAAATTAAATTTAGCTCCAAGGAGGAAGAAATTGAATTTTGAAAATCTTATTAAAGAATTAAATTTCCCAGATGAAATTGAGAATGTTATTAAAAGAAACTATTATGATAAAAAAGATAAAATAGTAAAAATTTCCGAAATAGCATATAAAAGTAATAATCTAGATTTCCCGCTTTTAAATTATAGTCCTGAAATTTATTTAACTGTAGTGACAAATTTATTAGTAAATAAATATTGGGATTATAGAGAAAAGAATGTTTCAGATGAAATTATAATCAATACTTTCAAAGACGTAGTATTAAGATCAACCTTATTTTTACAACAAACTGGAACTGTAGGTCTTTCAAAAGAAGATGTAATATGGTTTAGACATATTATGGCTATAAATATTTTTAAAATCGGTTCATTACAATATCAACCATTTAAAATGATATATTTAGATGAAGTAACGATTGGTGAGCCGTATATGATATTTACTGAAAAACAATATGAGATTTTACCAGTAAATACACCAGTTATCAATTGTCATATACAAAAAGGGGCAAACTTGAAAAGTGAAAAAGTTGATGAATCTTTAGATAAAGCAAAAAAATTCTTTCGAGTTATTTTTCCGGATATTAATTATAAATATTTTCTATGTTATAGTTGGCTCTTGTATCCTTCTATGGTCAATTCTCTTTCTGAGAGCTCAAATATTAGAAGTTTTGCTAGTAAATTTACAGTAATAGGTAGCTGTGATGATAGTGAGCAATCATTTAAAGAGATAGACTTTAATAGAGAATCTGAACTTTCTAAAATAGATAAAGAAAAATTAGGCTTTGCCTGTGGAACAATTGAAATTAAAAATTTTTAATAACTTCTTAATGTTACTAATAGCATTGATTTTAATATTAGTATATCACAACAAATTAATTACATATGATTTACTATTAAATGATATTTTAATAATATTGATAAATATTAAATAAATATTAAGAATATTATTTTAAGATATAGAAATATAAATTTAAATATAGAAATGCATATAAATTTGAAAAAATATCCTATATTTTTTCTTTTAATCTTGACTTATAATTTGCCTATTGGTATGATGTATTCGTACCAATAGAAAACATAAATAAAGCTCATAAAATTCTCAAATAAATGGTTGAGAAAAATCAGAAAAACCATATTGATTATGGGCGAAAGTGTACCTAGGGTTCCGAAGAATATTCTTGCTGGACCGAGCGGTACAGATACTTAAATTTATTAAGTATTACACCGAAGGGATAAAAGCCCAGTCGGGTAGGTTTCGCTTAACCTACCTGACTGGGTTTTATTTATTCTAAAATAAGGAGGAAATATTTTGAATTATAAAAGAATTTTCGTTGAAAAGAAAGATGATTTCAATACTAAAAGGTTTGCGTTAATAAAGGAGATAAGAGAGTATTTAGAAATTGAGAATTTAACTAATCTAAGATATTTAAATGTGTATGACTTAATAAATGCTACAGATGAAGATTGTAAGTTTATAGTAGAAGAAATATTATATGACAAGAATACAAATATGATATTTGAAGATAATATAACTACAGATGGTTGGAAAAACTATAGAGTAGAGTTAGTAAAGGGACAGTTTAATAATAGAGAAGATGGATTAGAAGAATTAATAAAAACAACATTATTAAATGAAGATATAAGAATAAAAAATTCAGAAATAGTTATGTTCCAAGGTATAAATGATGAAGAATTAGCAAAGATTAAAAAATACTATATAAATCCAGTTGAATTAAAAGAGATTGGATTAGAAGATTTCACATATAAAGAAGAAAAAGAATCAAATATGACAACTGAAATATTAAATGGCTTTAATAATATGACAGATGATGAATTGAATGAATTAAAAAGAGTAAAGGGAATAGGTTTAGATATAGAAGATTTAAATCATTGTCAAAATTATTTTAAAACAGAAAATAGAGACCCAAGTATTACAGAATTAAAATTAATTGACACTTATTGGTCAGATCATTGTAGACATACAACTTTTATGACTAAATTAGAGAGTATAGAATTTGAAGAAGGAAAATATAAAGAAATAATTGAAGGTTCATTTAATGAATATTTAAAATCAAGAGACTATGTTTATGGTGAAACTGATAGACCTATTTCACTAATGGACCTAGGTACACTAAATGCAAAAGAAATAAAGAAAAAAGGATTATTAGATGATTTAGAAGAATCAGAGGAAGTAAATGCGGCAAGTATAGAAATAGATATTAAAGTAGATGGGAAAGATGAAAAATGGTTATTGATGTTTAAAAATGAAACACATAATCATCCTACAGAAATAGAACCATTTGGTGGAGCTTCAACTTGTTTAGGTGGTGCTATAAGAGACCCATTATCAGGAAGATCATATGTTTATCAAGCAATGAGAATAACAGGTGCAAGCAATCCAAAACAAAAATTTGAAGAAACATTACAAGGAAAGTTGCCACAGAGAAAGATAACTACTGAGGCAATGAGAGGTTATAGTTCTTATGCAAATGAAATAGGAGCAGCGGCAGGATATATTAGAGAGATATATGACGAAGGATATGTAGCAAAGAGAATGGAAGTAGGAGCATTAGTTGCTGCGGCACCAAAAGAGAATGTATTAAGAGAGTTACCAGCGCCAGGAGATAAAATAATCTTAGTAGGTGGTAAAACAGGTAAAGATGGATTAGGTGGAGCAGTAGGATCTTCACAAGGACATACAGAAGAAAGTCTTGAGGAAGGTGGAGCAGAGGTACAAAAAGGAAATCCTAAATTAGAAAGAAAGATAGTAAGATTATTTAGAAAGAAGGAAGTTACACAATTAATAAAAATGTGTAATGATTTTGGTGCAGGTGGAGTTTCAGTTGCCATAGGTGAATTAGCAGATGGACTTTTAATAGATTTAAATAAAGTACCAGTTAAATATCCAGGCATGAATGGAACTGAGATTGCATTATCAGAATCCCAAGAGAGAATGGCAGTAGTAGTTAGTGCTGAAAATGTAGAATTATTTTTAGATGAATGTATGAATGAAGATCTAGAAGGAACAATAGTTGCAGAAGTTACTGAAGAAAAAAGACTTATAATGACATTTAAAGGCGAAAATATAGTTGATATTAATAGAGAATTCTTAGATACAAATGGTATAAGAAAAAATTCAAATGTAACAGTTAAAAATCCAGAAGAAATAGATTATTTTAGAACTGAACCAAAATATATTTCTGGAAATACTATAGCGGATAAATGGATATCAAATATTTCTAATAAGAATATTGCATGTCAAAGTGGATTATCAGAAAAATTTGACCACACAGTTGGTAGAGGAACTGTTTTAATGCCATATGGTGGTAAAAATAGAATAACTCCAATTGAAGGTATGGTTGCAAAAATACCAGTATTACATGGTGAAACAGACAATGTTTCTATGATGAGTTATGGATATGACCCAAGTATTTCAAAATGGAGTACTTTCCATGGTGGTATGTATTCAGTAGTAGAAAGTATTGCAAAAATAGTTGCATTAGGTGGAGATTATAAGAAAATAAGATTCTCATTCCAAGAGTATTTTGAAAGAATAGATAAAGATAGAGAAAAATGGGGTAAACCTTTCTCAGCATTATTAGGTGCATTTTTAATAAATAAAAAATTAGATTTACCAAGTATTGGTGGTAAGGACAGTATGTCTGGAACTTTTGAAGATATAAATGTACCTCCAACATTAATAGCATTTGCAGTAAATCATGATTTAGCAGAAAATATAATTTCTCCAGAATTTAAAAATGTAAATTCTAAAGTTATATTAGTAAATACACCAATATATAATAATGGAATTATCGATATTGAAATCTTAAAATCAAATTATGATAAGATAAAATCGCTAGTTGATAATGGTGATGTATTAGCAGCTTCATCAATTAAAAATGGTGGTATCTCCCGTTCAATTACAGAGATGGCGTTAGGAAATGGTATAGGATTTGAATTTGAAAATGGAATAGATGAATTATTCTTACCATTATATGGTTCTATAATTATTGAAGTAGAAGATAATGCAGTTCTTGATGGACTTAACTATGAAGTATTAGGAAAGACGATTGAAGAGAATGCTATAGTTATTAATGATGAAAAGATAGATTTAAATACAGTAATTGAAGAATATACTAAACCACTTAAAGAAGTATTTTCAAATGTAAATAGAGAAGATGTAAAAGATATAGTGGCAAATGAAATTACTACAGATAAAGCGAATATTAAAGTTGAAAAACCAAGAGTATTAATTCCAATATTTACAGGAACTCATGGTGAATATGATATGGGTAAATCCTTTGAAAATGTAGGTGGAGAAGTAGAATATTTTATATTTAAATCATACAATCTAGAATCTATAAAAGAATCTTACGGTAAATTTAGCGAGAAAATTAAAAGTGCAAATATATTAGCATTTCCAGATGGAATGATTTTAGGAGATGAGCCAGAAGGTGGCGGAAAATTAGTTAAAAACATTCTTAAAGATAATGATATAAAAGATTCAATAATGGATTTATTAAATAATAGAAATGGTTTAATATTAGGAATTGGTGAAGGATTTAAAGGATTATTAGGTTCAGGACTTATTCCTTATGGTGAAATAGTGGAAGACAGAGAACTTATTTCCATATCATCAAATATTGAAAATAATCATATTTCATCAATTGAAGAGTATAAGATTATTTCAAATAATTCACCTTGGTTAAAATATAAAGAAATTGGTGAAATTGGGTTAATTCCATTCTCAACTAATGAAGGAAGAATTGTTATTCCAGAATCATTAAAAGACAGCGTAAATATTGTTTCCCAATTTAGTTCAAATATTACTGGGGAAGAAAATGGAATTGAAGGATTAGTTTCTAACAATGGAAGAATATTTGGTAGATTAGGAAATTCTGAAAGAATAGAAAATGGATTATATAAGAATATTTCAAAATTTGAAGAAGATAATATATTTAAAGCTTCAATAGATTATTTTAAAAACTAGAGGTGAAATAATGAAGATAGGTATAGTAATGGGAAGTATTTCTGATAGACATATATCTGAGAAAGTTACAGGAATATTAGATAAATTTAATGTGGAATATGAAACAAGAGTAATATCAGCACATAGAACTCCAATGGAAGCAATTGATTATGGTAAATCTGCAGAAGAAAGAGGAATTGAAGTAATCATTGCAATAGCAGGAAAAGCAGCACATTTAGGTGGAGTATTAGCAGCAGTAACTCCAATACCAGTAATAGGAATACCTGCAAAATCATCAACAATGGATGGAATGGATTCACTATTATCAGTTGTACAAATGCCAAAGGGAGTACCTGTGGCAACAGTTGCAATTGATGGTGGAGAAAATGCAGCATTATTAGCTATTCAAATATTATCTGTTAAAGATAAGGATTTAAGAATTAAATTTAAAGATTATAAAGTGGAATTAGCTGAAGAAGTTGTGATTATGAACGAAGAATTAAACAAGTAATAATCTTTGAGAGGGTGAATACTGAGAATGAGTGGGATCATTGGAGTATATAGCAAAAATAGAAAAGATGTTGCTAATGTTCTTTATTATGGGCTATATGCATTGCAACATAGGGGACAAGCAACTGCTGGAATGGCAGTAAATGATAATGGTTATATAGATTATGCAAAAGATTTTGGATTAGCTCAAGAAGTTTTTGATAAAAATAAACTTGAAAGACTAAAAGGAAATATTGGTATTGGTCATATTGGACAATCGGTAACCAATGTTACATCAACTTCAAGTGCAGAGCCATTAGTATTTGGTTATAGAGCAGGAGCATTGGGATTGGTATATGATGGTGGACTAATAAATGCCAATGATTTAAAAGATAAATTAATAAACGAAGGTGTTATATTTCAATCACAAATTGAAACTGAAATAATAGCCAATTTAATAGCAAGACATCATTCTGACGATATAGAACAGGCGATTATAAAAGCTATAAAAGATATGCAAGGTTCATATGCATTGGTTACTATGACATCTGATAGACTTATAGGAGTTAGAGATCCTTATGGATTAAAGCCACTTTGCATAGGTAAGCTCGGTAATGACTATGTACTATCATCTGAAACTTGTGCTTTTGACACAATAGGGGCAGAATATGTGAGAGATGTTGAACCTGGTGAGATGGTTGTGATAATTGATGGGGAAATAAAATCTGTAAATACTAAGAAAAGAGAAAAAAAATCAATTTGTCTTTTTGAAGTAATATACTATGCAAGACCAGACAGTAAATTAGATGAAAGAAGTATTTATTTAATTAGAAGAGAATCTGGTAGACAATTAGCTGAAGAATATAGAAATTATCCAGCTACTGGAGATATAGTTATATCAGCACCTGACTCAGGAACTGTTGCAGCAATTGGATATGCTGAAGAATCAAAAATTCCTTATGATGAAGGGCTTATAAAAAATAGATATGTGGGAAGAACTTTTATCCAACCAACTCAAGAGATGAGAGAACAAGGGGTTAAGATAAAATTAAATGTATTAAAAGAAAATGTTGAAGGTAGAAGAGTAATCTTAGTTGACGACTCAATCGTTAGAGGAACAACTATGAAAGGTGTAGTAAAGATGTTAAAAAAAGCTGGAGCTTCAGAAGTTCATGTGAGAATTTCTGCGCCTGCTGTAAAATATAAATGTATTTTTGGAATGCATACTGCAAGAAATGACAGTTTAATAGCAGCAGAAAAAACAAAAGAAGAAATAAAAGATATTTTAAATGCAGACTCACTAGAATATCTTTCATTAGAAGGATTGTTAGAATCAGCAGGAGGAAGCGAATATTATTGTACTGGCTGTTTTACAGGAGAATATCCAATGGATGAAGATTGTAAAGCTTGCATGAAAGGAGAATAAAATTGTCAATAACATATAAAGATGCTGGGGTAGATAAGGAAGCAGGTTATAAACAAGTTAGTTTAATTAAAGATATGATTAAAAAAACACATAGTGCAAATGTAATTTCAGATATAGGTGGATTTGCAGGATTATATAGTTTAAATAAAAATGATTATGAAGAACCAGTATTAGTATCTGGAACTGATGGTGTTGGAACAAAATTAAAAGTTGCATTTATGATGGATAAACATAATACCATTGGTGAAGATTGTGTGGCAATGTGTGTAAACGATATATTATGTCAAGGTGCAAAACCGTTATTCTTCCTTGATTATATAGCAACAGGAAAATTAGTTCCTGAAAAAATGGCAGCAGTTGTTGAAGGTGTAACTAATGGATGTATAAAAGGTGAAGCTTCATTAATTGGTGGAGAAACTGCTGAGATGCCAGGATTTTACAGTGAAGATGAATATGATTTAGCAGGATTTGCTGTGGGTGTAGTTGATAGAAATAAAATAATCGATGGTAGTAAAATAGATGAGGGAGATATAATCATTGGTTTACCATCAACAGGGATTCACAGTAATGGTTATTCACTTGTTAGAAAGATTATTTTTGAAAAAATGAATTATGATACAGATAAATATATAGATGAATTAGGTAAGACAATTGGAGAAGAAATAATAACTCCTACAAGAATATATACTAAACAACTAATGCCGTTAATTGATAAATTTAATATACATGGACTAGTTCATATAACTGGCGGTGGATTCTATGAAAATATTCCTAGAATAATGAAAGATGGATTAAAGGCAAATATTGATACATCTGTTATTGATAGACCAAAAATATTTGATTTATTAATGGAATGGGGAAATATTTCAGAAGATGAAATGTACGGAACATTTAATATGGGTGTTGGTATGGTATTGATAATCTCTAAAGAAGATCAAGAAGAAATGGAAAGTATTTTAAAAGAATTAGATGAAAAATATTATATTTTGGGTAATATAACTAAAGGAGAGGAAAAAATAGAGCTATGTTAGTTAAAAACATAGGGGTATTTATTTCTGGTGGAGGTAGCAATCTACAATCTATCATAGATAATCTTGGCTCTATTAACGGTGAGATAAAATTAATCCTATCCAATAAAGATAATGCTTATGGTTTAGTTCGTGGTAAAAATGCTGGAATTGAAAGTATTTCACTTGAAAAATATACTGATAATTATAATGAAAAAGTATTGGAAGAATGTGAAAAGAGAGATTTAGATTTAATTGTATTGGCTGGTTATTTAAAAATATTTGATGAAGAATTTATAAAAAGGTATAAAAATAGAATAATCAATATCCATCCAGCATTACTTCCAAGCTTTGGTGGTAAAGGATATTATGGATTAAATGTTCATAAGAAAGTATATGATTCTGGAGTAAAATTAACTGGTGCTACAGTTCATTTTATAGATGAAAAAATAGATACTGGTCCAATTATATTGCAAGAATCTGTTAAAATAGGTTATGATGATAGTATAGAAGAAATACAAAAGAAAGTTTTAGAAATAGAACACAGAATATTACCAGAGGCAATTAGGTTATATTGTGAAGACAGATTAGAAATTATTGAAAGAAGAGTAAAAATACTTTAAGAGGTGATCTTGTGAGGAGAGCATTGATAAGTGTATACAATAAAGAGGGTATAATAGAGTTTGCATCTGAATTAGTAGAATTGGGATGGAGTATTATATCAACTGGTGGTACAAGTAAACATTTAAATGACGCAGGTATAGAAACAATAGAAATTATGGATGTAACACAATTTCCAGAAATATTAGATGGAAGGGTAAAAACATTAAATCCAAGAATACATGGTGGTCTACTTTTCAAAAGAAAAGATAAAGACCATATTGATACAGTAAATAAACATCATATACAACCAATAGATTTAGTAGTAAATAATCTATATCCTTTTGAGGAAACTATGACTCGTGAAGGTGCAACCCACGAAGAGATAATAGAGGATATAGATATTGGTGGACCAAGTATGATAAGATCAGCTGCTAAAAATTTTGAAGATGTTACAGTTGTATTGGATCCAAATGATTATGATGAAGTTATAAGAGAATTAAGAGAAAATGGTGATACTACTTTAGAAACAAGAAGAAGATTGGCAGGGAAAGTATTTAGATACACTGCATATTATGATGCACTTATAGGACAGTATTTTGTAGATTTAGATAATCTAGATTTCCCAGAATATATTACTTTGCCGTTTAAAGATGTTACTAATTTAAGATATGGAGAAAACCCACATCAAAAAGCAGCATTTTATAAATCTCCTTTTGAAGTACGAGGAACTATATCAAATTATAATCAATTACATGGAAAAGAACTATCATTTAACAATATAAATGATAGTAACGGTGCATTGAATATTCTTAAAGAATATAATGAAGAACCAACTGTAGTTGCAGTTAAACATGCAAATCCATGTGGTATAGGTAGTGGAGAAACACTATTAGAAGCATATCAAAGAGCGTATGAATCAGATACAAGTTCAATATTTGGTGGAATACTTGCATTAAATAGAGAAGTGGATAGAGATGTAGCTGAAGAGATAAATAAAATATTTATTGAAATAGTAATGGCTCCTTCATTTAGTAAAGAAGCATTAGAAATATTAAGTTCTAAAAAGAATATAAGATTATTAGAAATTAAAGATATAGATAAGAAAGAATATAGTGAATATGACTGTAAGAAAGTTGTAGGAGGTATATTATTCCAAGATAGAGATGAAGTATTAGTCAGTGAGGATTTAGAAGTTGTTACAGAAAGACAACCAACAGATACTGAATTAGATGAGTTAATGTTTGCGTGGAAAGCTGTAAAACAAGTAAAATCAAATGGCGTTGTAATAGTTAAAGATAAAGGAACTATTGGGATAGGTATGGGAGAAGTAAATAGATTCTGGGCAGTTGAAAATGCTATAAAGAGAGCTGGAGATAAAATTGAAGGCTCAGTATTGGCATCAGATGGATTCTTCCCGTTCAAAGACTCCATAGAAGCATTAGGAAAAGCTGGAGTTAAGGCAATTATCCAACCTGGTGGTTCTATAAAAGATAAGGAATGTATTGAAGAGGCTAATAAACATAATATAGCAATGGTATTTACTCATATAAGACATTTTAGCCATTAAGGAGGAAATATATGAAAGTATTAGTAATAGGTAGTGGTGGTAGAGAACATACCATAGCTTGGAAACTACTACAGAGCAAAGAAGTTCATAAAATATATTGTGCTCCAGGAAATGGTGGGACAGAAAGTATTGCAGAAAATGTAAATATAAAAGATATTGAAGAATTAGTTACATTTGCCAAGGAAAAATCAATTGATTTAACAGTTGTAGGACCAGAAGATCCATTGGTAAATGGAATTGTAGATAGATTTAAAGAAGAAGGGCTTAGAATTTTTGGAGTAGATAGTGAATGTGCAAAACTCGAAGGCAGCAAGATTTACTCTAAAGCTTTTATGGAAAGACATGATATTCCTACAGCAAAATATACTGTTTATAATGATTATAATATAGCTATAAATGATTTAGATAATTATTCTTACCCAATAGTTATAAAAGCAGATGGACTATGTGCTGGTAAAGGTGTTGTTATCTGTGAAGATAAAGAGATGGCAGAAGAAACATTGGAAAGCTTTATGAATCAATGCATCTTTGGTGATGCAGGGACAGAATTAATTATTGAAGAATTCTTAACAGGTATTGAAGCATCATTATTATGTTTTGTTTCAAACAATAGAATTATTCCAATGGAATCTGCAAAGGATTATAAACAAATTTTTGATAATGATGAAGGACCAAATACAGGTGGAGTAGGTTGTTTTTCACCAAGTCCGTTATTTACAGATGATTTAAAATCAAGAATAAAATGCGAAGTATTGGATAAAATAGAAGCTGGATTTAATAAAGATGGCTTAAAC